>JAABUZ0100001062.1_pt1 | contig 56110 bp, 52 predicted proteins | sample 5562091 | NCBI WGS metagenome assembly JAABUZ01 (sample SAMN12813069, study PRJNA571459) | rock metagenome | isolation source: Antarctica rocks | place: Antarctica: Victoria Land, Linnaeus Terrace sud | collected 2015-12-21 | reverse complement strand
CGGCCAGCCGCCCGAACAGCGCCCGCGGGTCCCGATCCCCGGCCTCCAGCGTCAGCCACCCCACCGCCGCCCCGCTGCCCCGCGCGTACGCCGCCGCCAGCGTGCTCTTGCCAAACCCCGCCGGCGCCACCACCAGCACCAGCGGCCGCTGGCTGTTCCGATGCAGCAGCTCCAGCAGCCGCTCCCGCGCCACCTCGTGCGGCACCGGCTCCGGCACTCCGGACAGCAGAGAGGTTCCCACCTTCACCCCCGCGGATTATGCGACACGTGCAAACGCGGCGCCCACGGCGCCAGGCCATTGGCCATTATGCGGCACCTCGCGAAAGTGTGCCCTTTAGCCGCTAAAGTACACGTACACTAAGCCGCGTGACGGACGTGGTCCGGCGGCCACCGTCCGCCGCTGATCCTCTGCTCGGCCCGGTGCTCTTCGGCTCCGACGACACGGCAGGGATCGTCTCGGTCGTCGCCGATGGTGACGGCCGCGCTCGCGTGTGGCGCCGCACCGCCCGCGGTGGAGTGGAGCTGGCCGAGCATGTTGCCCCCGGCTGGTTCCTGCTCACCACGCTCGAGCTGGTCGGGCACTTGCCGTTCGGCCACCTGAGCCCGGAGGGGCTGCGCGCAACCCGCGGCAACCTCGACGCTTTCGACGGGCTGCACGTGGTCACGTTGGCGGGTGGGGACGCAGGCGCCTACCGCTACCTGGTCCTCACTGACAGCCCGGCGGACGTCGAGGCCGAGATTGTCGAGACCTACAACAAGCGGGTTGGTGGCTCAGCGGGCAGCCTCGACGACCTGCGCGGCCTGGTTCTGGCGCTGCCGCCGACCGAGCAGTTCCTGCTCTTGCGCGGGTGTTCCTACTTCAGGGGCCTCGACTACGCCGAGGTCGTCCGCTTCCAGTTCGACCTGGAGACGACCGGGCTGGACGAGCAGCGCGACCGCATCTTCATGATCAGCATGCGCGACAGCACGGGCTGGCGCGAGTGCCTGGATACACGATCGCTGACGGAAGCGGCGCTGATCCAGCGGTTCGTCGACCTCGTGCAGCAGCGCGATCCGGACGTGTTGGAGAACCACAACATCTTCGCCTTCGATCTGCCGTTTCTGGTACGCCGCGCGGCCAATCTGGGAGTTCGGCTCGGGATCGGCCGCGACGGCTCGGCGCCAACGGCGGACACTGACGTCTTCCACACCGGCGACCACGGCGAGCTGTTCGGACGCTGGCGTGTGATCGGCCGGGAGGTGGTGGACACGCAGCAGGCGGTCCGTCGCTACGGGTCTGGCGCGCCGGACATGCGCCGCGTAGGTCTGAAGGATGCCGCGCGCTACTTCGGATTCGCCCGCGCTGACCGCGAGTACGTCCCTGGCGCCGAGATCTGGCCCACCTTCCGCCAGGACCCCGAACGGGTTCGGCGGTACGCCAGCGACGACGTCGACGAGGCGGACGGGCTGTCGCGCCGACTGCTGCCGCCGGTGTTCGCTCTGGCCACCATGGTGCCGCGACCGTTGGAGCGGCTCGCCGCCGACCTGAGCGCCCCGTCTCTCGTCGAGCCGCTGCTCCTGCGGGCATACTTGAAGAGCGCGCGAGCCATACCCGCGCCGCTGGCGCGCTGGCAGGCTCCAGCGGGTGACCGTCAGCGCCGCCCGGATCTTCTGGTGCGCGGCGTGGTGCGGAACCCGGTCACCGCGTCGGCGGCCGGTTTGTACGCCGCTCTGCTGGTCGCCGGCGGAGAGCGCCCAGGCAACGACGACCTGGGTGCGTTCCCGGCCGTCATCGCCGAGGCGGTCGCGCTGGCCGACGAGCAGCGCGCGGCGAGCGGGCGGCCCGAGGGGACGGACGACGACCGGGCGCGGCACGCCGCGTGGGCAACCGCGGCCGAGACCCTGGCCGGGTGTGGCCTGCCGTACCTCGAGCGCGGCGGTCTCCTGTTTGCCGACGCCGAGCTCGCGGCGCGAGTCGTCTGCCGCGGCCGACAGGTGGTGGACAAGCTGCTGGCGGAGCTTCGGCAGCGCGGCGCCACCGTGGTGGAGGTGGACGGCCCGCGCGTGATCTTCGCCGCGCCCGACGGCTGGGGCGACGCCGAGGCTGCGGCGGTGTCGGCGGCGGCTGGCGCGCTGCTCCCCCCGGGTGTGCAGCTCCGCTACGACGGGCGCTACCGTGCCATGTACGCGCGCTCCCCCGGCAGCCACATCTGGTCGGGCCGTGACGGGTCCATCATCCTGGTCGGCCAGGCGTTCCGGCCCGGCAAGCGCGAGCGCTTCGGTGAGCAGTTCGTGCGCGAGGCGGCGACGCCGGCCTTGCTTGGCGACGTGGTGGCGGTACGCCAGCTGTTCCTCGACACGGTCATGCGGCTGCACAACCGCGAGATCCCCGTGGAGCACCTGTGCGTGCAGGAGATCCTGCACAAGGCGCCCGAGGACTACCGCCGCGCCGGCTACCGCGAGGAGCCCTACGAAGTCTTGCTGGCGTCTGGGGCACGGACGTGGCGACCGGGGCAGCGGGTCCGCTACTTCCACGACGCCAGCGGCGGGGTGCGTTTGCTGCAGGAGGGCGACAGCTCAGTTGCCCAGCCGGACACCGGCTACTACGTGGAGCGGTTGCGCACCGTGTACTGCCAGCAGTTTGCCGCGGCCTTCACACCCGACGACTTCGCACGGATCTTCCGCCTACCAAAAGGGCCGCCGGGCGACGGCGAGGGCGACGACCTAGCGGGCATCAAACCGATCGCCGAGCCGGTGCTGACCACTCTACAGTTCTGAGCTGGAAGTCGCGCCCAATGATGCGTGGGGTCTGGACACGTGCCCGCTTTGGCCACACCCGAAACGCCGAAACGCCGGCCCGATTTGACAGGGTTGGTGGGGCTCTCTAGAGTGAACCAACAGGTCAAACCAAACCACGCGGCTGAGGGATCCACGGATCCCTCAGCCGCGGCTGACCGAACGACGGAACGAACGAACGAACGAACGAATGAACGAATGAGGGGAATGCGTTGGGTTATCGCTACCGACGCCGGCGGGCTGGCCTTCCTTGGGCGCTCATCGTATTCCTGGTGCTGCTGGCCGGCTCGGCGGCGTACCTCGTCCCGCGGTATGTGAGCCCTTTGCCAGGGGCACCGCCGCTCGGGGGCGACGCCCCGTCCGCATCCGCGGCTGTCCCGGCGCCCTCGCCTGCGACGACAACCACACGTCTTGCCGACGCCGACGACCTGCTGGCCAGTGGCCGCTGGGGCGCTGCCGCCACGTCGTACGCCGACCTCGCCCGTACCGACCCTGACCTGGCGGCGGCGCACGCCGGCTGGGCCCGGGCTCTCGTCTTCTCCAACCGGCCCGCCCAGGCCGTCGAGCATGCTCAGAAAGCCGTCGACCTGGAGCCGCGCGTCGCCGAGTTCCAGGTCGTCCTCGCCCTGGCCCACGATTGGTCCGGCAGCTCGGATCGCGCCATCGTCGCCGCCCGACGGGCCACGGAGCTGGACGCCCACCTGGCCGTCGGCCATGCCTACCTCGCCGAGGCGTTCGCCGACAAGTTCCGTCTTGCCGAAGCGCAGGAGGAGCTCGGCCGGGCTCTCGCGGCGGGTGGCCGCGATGACGCCGAGGTGCTCCGCGTTCAGGCGTACCTGCTCGAGACGAAGTCTGACTACGCCAGCGCTATCGCCAGCTACCAGAGCGCCGTCGAGCGAGCTCCCGAGCGCTCGTACCTGTGGATCAGCCTGGGCGCGGCCCTGCGCGCCGGCAAGCGGTACGACGACGCCATCCGGGCGTACCAGAAGGCCGCCGACCTGTACCCGCAGGACCCGCGCGCCGAGGGTGGCATCGGCTCCGCCTACTACGCGCTGGAGGACTATGGGTCGGCGCAGAGCCACTTGCGGCGAGCGGTGGAGGTGGACCCTGAGTACGCCAACGGCTGGGGCCAGCTGGGCTGGGTGTTCTACGTCCAGAAGCAGTACGACAACGCCGGGCCAGCTTTCGAAAAGGCCGTGGAGCGCGAGAAGGACCCCTCGAAGAATGCGACCTACCGCCACGCCCTGGGCTGGGTCTACGTCAACACGAAGCAGTACGACAGGGCTCGGCAGTCGTTCACGAAGGCGCTGGAGGAGGACCCGCACCTCGACGGCGCCAGGGACGGGCTGGCGGCGGTGGAGAGGGGTTTGGCGGCGTCGCCGACGCCGCTTCGATGAGCCCGGCGCGCCAGGCCGCGCCGCAGCCGCGCATCTGCATCGTCTACTCGCGCGTCGGCGGTGGCCACCTCAGCGCGGCCCGCGCCATCAAGGCGGCCCTTGACGACGTGCCGCCAGTGGGCGCTGTCCACACGCACCTCGTCGACGCCTACCTGGAGTGCTCCCGTTGGCCCGTCAGCCGCTTCCCGGACGTGTATGCCAGGGTGGCGCGGCACCACCCGGCCCTCTGGTCGGCCTTCTTTCGCGCCACCGACCGCCGTCTGCCAGTGGTGGACGTGGACGCGACTCTGCTGCTCGAGCCGTTCATGCGCGCCGGGCTCCAGCGGCTGCTAGCCGACCAGCGGCCAGACGCCGTGGTGTCGGTCTTGCCGGGCGTCAACGGCGTGCTCGCGCGCGCCGCCGCGGCCGCGGCGTCCCGGCCGCGCCTGGAGGTAGTCCTCACCGACTGGTACGCAGTGCACCGCACCTGGCTGGCTCGCGGCGTTCAGCGCTACACGGTCGCCACCGACCCCGCGCGGCTGGACTGCGTGCGGTACGGTGCGGACCCCGCGACAGTCGAGGTAGTGGGCCTGCCGGTCCGCGCGGCCTTCGTGGACCCGCCGTCGCGGCCGCGGGCACGGGCCGCCCTGGCCGCAGGCATCGGGCTCGACCCGACCCGCTTCACCATCCTGGTGATGGTTGGCGCCGAGGGCTCGCCGCGCTCCCTGACCAACGTCCGCGTGGTACTGGGGCTGGACCTGGACGCGCAGGTGGTCGTGCTGTGCGGTCGGGACGACGAGCTACGCCGGCAGGTTGAAGGGATGGCCCGCCGGCCGGATACGCGCGTCCTCGGCTTCCGCGACGACGTGGTGACTCTTATGCGCGCGGGGGACCTCCTGGTGACCAAAGCGGGCGGTATCTCGCTGGCCGAGGCGTTCTGCTGCGGCGTGCCGACGGTTGTCGCGGACGTGCTCGCTGGGCAGGAGTCCGGCAACCTGACGTATGCGCTCCAGCGGGGCGCGGTCGCCTACGCGCCGCACCCGCGCGCTCTCGGCGAGCTCGTGGCCGCGCTGCGCCACGACGACGAGCGGCGACGCATGCTCGGCCAGCGCGGCGCCGCGCGGGCCCGCCCGGACGCCGCTGGCGTTATCGCGGCCGGGCTGCTGGCGCGCTACGGCCAGGGCTCGGCGCTGACGGGGTCCCCTATCTAGGTATCTTGGCGCCAGGCGCTAGGCGCGTATCCCGCCCAGGCGACTGATCATGCCGCCGTCGACCCAGATGATCTGGCCGGTGATGTAGCTCGCGCCGTCGCCGCACAGGAACACCGCCAGCGGCCCGATATCCTTCGGCCAACCGACCCGCCCGGCCGGGATACGCTGGCCCCAGTCTTCGCGCTGATAGTTCGGCATGTCGAAGTAGCGCTCCACTTCGATAGCGCCCGGCGCAATTGCGTTCACCTGGATGTTGTACGGCGCCAGCTCGATCGCCGACGCCTTGGTGAACATATTGATGCCGCCCTTGCTCGCCTCGTAGTGGGCGTGGCTCGGCACCGCGGCGAAGCCGTGCACCGAGCTGAGGTTGACGATCCGGCCACCGGACTCCTGCTTGATCATCTCGCGGGCCGCTCGCTGGGTGCAGAAGAACATGCCCCGCAGATTGACGTTCAGCGTCTTGTCCCACTCCTCGGGCGTCATCTCGAGCAGCGGGTGCGGCTCGGTGATCCCGGCGTTGTTGACCAGGATGTCGACCCGGCCGAACTGTTGCAGGGTGGCGTCGAACAGCGCCTGCACCTGCGCGTAGTCCCGGACGTCGCACGCTTTGACCAGCACCGAGGCACCGCCCTCGCGCAGCGTGGCGGCGGTACGCTCGGCGCCCGCCACGTTGCTGTGGGGGCTGGCGACGACGGCCGCGCCCGCCTGCGCCAGCGATTCGCAGATGCCAGCGCCGATCCCCGTGCCGCCACCCGTGACGATCGCCACCTTGCCAGCCAACGTGTCCTTCGCAAAACCCACGTGCGCGCTCCTCCAGTACCGCGGCCGACGCCACCGAACCGGCATCGTACAGCACCTGCGCAGGCCGCGGGCGGCAGGCGGGCGCTGGCACGTACCGTGCGATGAGTGCTCAGGGGTCTCGTACTCCACGACGTACGGAGGGATACTCGCTATGTTCCAGTTCATCCTGGGCGCAGCCATCGGCCTCTTTGGTGGCTACCTGTACGGGTCTGAGCGTGCCCGCGAAGAGGCGCGCCAGCGATTCCAGTCCGCGCCGGAGCCGTTCCGGCGGGCGACGCAGTCGGTAGCGTCGACGGCGGCCAACAGCGCTCAGCGCCTGGGCGACAGGCTGGCCAACGCGCCGGTCCCAGATTCGATCAAGGGCGCCGCCAGCAACGCGACCTCCAGCATGCAGTCCGCCGTGCAGGGGATGGGCCAATCCTCGCCGAAGGCGCCGGACATCATCCGGCCGACCAACGCGGAGACCTCAGGTCGGCCAGCCGAGCCGCTGCCGCGCATCGATCCCGAGTGACCCTACGCAAGGCACGGAACGATGATCGGCCGGGGCGCGTTGCCGCGCTGCGCGGCATCATCTTGCAGAACGATGGCAAGAGCACTGTCGGCCGCTACTTCATCCACCCGTTCGAAGCCCTGGACCGCGCGGTCGCCGGGGTCGTCGAGACACCGGGTGGGCCGCCGGTGGCCATGCATGCTGGGCTGCACGTCGTGCTCGACGACGGGCGTGAGTTCGTCGTCGAGCAGCTCGTCGGCACGCCCTACATGGATTTCCATAGTGGGCTGAACTGGACGCCTGTGGAGGAGTTCCGCACGCGGGACCATGGTGGCTGGGACGTCACCGTCCCCGCGACAGCTCTCCGTGGCATCGACGAGTCGGTCGTGGCGGAGACTGTCGAGCGGCTCAACTCCATCGTCGGGCACCCGTTCGTTGGCGAAGACTGCACGGCCTTCGTCGAGCGCGCCTTCGACGGTCGTCGCCTCTTTGCCGACAGCCCCGTCCTCCAGGCGCTCGGCATCGGCATGAGAATCGGCGACCCAGCGCTACCGCTTCTAAAACCTGACGTCCGCCTGGACGATCGGTCCGAGGAGCTGCTGCGCGCCGACGCCCTCAGGGAGCTGCCGGACGCGTTGGCTGGGGCGTCTGCGCCGAACAGCCGCGTCTGGTTCCGCCGGCTCATGCCGACGATCGTCGCCGGCGCGGCGGGCGGTTACGTGCTGGCCCGGGTACTGCGCCGCTAGCTGCCACATCCATCAGGCAGAGGGAGAGGGAGAAGGAGAAAGAAGTTCTCTATGACGATGACCCAACGTTCGACTGTCGTCGGCGTGTTCCACGGCCGCGACCGGGCGCGCGACGCCATCGAGTCGCTGAAGGATGCCGGTTTTGCGCCAGACACGATAAGCATCCTGACACCCGACCAGGGCGACACGCAGGCTATGGCCGACGAGACGGGGACGCAGGCCGGCGCGAGCGCCGCGACCGGCGCTGTGGCCGGTGGCGTCCTTGGTGGCCTGGGCGGCTTCCTGCTTGGCATAGGGGCTCTCGCCATCCCTGGCATCGGCCCGTTCATAGCGGCCGGCGCCTTCGCGTCGGCTCTGGGCGGGGCGGGCGTCGGCGCCATCGCCGGAGCCCTGGCCGGTATGGGCGTGCCCAGCGATGAAGCCGAGTACTACGAGGCTGAAGTGAAGGGTGGCCGGACGCTGGTCGCCGTGGGCGCCCAGGGCCGCTACCAGGAGGCGCGCGACATCCTCCGCGGCCACGGGGCGTACGACGTCGAGACACGGGACAGCGCCTCGGCGGCGATCCCCGCTGCTCCGACACCGGCGGCAAGAACGGTACCGCCAGTCGCGAGCATCGCCGACACCGATCTTGGCGAGTCGCGGGCCCGCTCGACGACAGGGCGCGAGACGCTCGAGCTGCTCGAGGAGGAGCTGCGGGTCGACAAACAGATGGTCGAGGCCGGCGAAGTCCAGATCACCACGGAGGTTGTCAGCCAGGAGCGGACCATCCAGGTGCCAACGATGCGGGAAGAAGTGACAGTGGAGCGCCGCACCGTGGAGAGACGGCTCGCCGACCGGCCGATTGGTGAGCAGGAGATCATCGCCGTCCCGTTCCGCCACGAGGAAGTGACCCTCGTGAAGCGCCCGGTGGTGTACGAGAGGATCCGCGTCGGCACCCGGGCTGTCCAGGAGACGCGCCACGTCTCGGGCACCGTCCGCCGCGAGGAGCTCGTGGTCGAGCGCGAGGGCGACGCCAGGGTGGTGGAAGGCGTCCGCGGTGACAGCGCACGCGCCGGCGAGGTGGCCGAGAGCGCCCGGGACACACGGTGAGGAGGCGCCGAGTCGCGGCTGGCGCTCAGTCGAAGATCGGCGGGCGGTCGCGCGAGCGCTTGAGCTCGTAGAAGCCCTCCGTCGTCGCGACCAGCAGGAAGCCGTCCCAGAGTCGGCCCGCCGCCTCGCCGCGCGGGATGGGACTGACCACCGGGCCAAAGAGGCCCACGCCGTCCACCGCAACGATCGGTGTGCCGACGTCGCTGCCGACGAGCTTCATGCCCGCGTCGTGGCTCGCGCGCAGCGCCACGTCGTACTCCGTCGAGGTGGTCGCAGCCGCCAGGCCGGGCTCTAGTCCGACCTCGGCCAGGGCGGCCTCCAGCAGGGCGCGGTCGCGCGTGGCCTTCTGGTTGTGGATACGGGTGCCGAGGGCCGTGTACAGCGACAGGACCACCCCGTCGCCGCTGCGCTGCTGGGCCGCGATGCACAGCCGAGCGGGACCCCAGGCGGCCACCATACGGCTCTGGTAGTCCGGATCCAGGTCGCGCCCCTCGTTCAGCACGGCCAGGCTCATCACGTGCCAGCGCACGCTCAGGTCGCGAACGGTGGCCGCCTCCAGCAGCCACCGCGAGGCAATCCAGGCCCACGGGCACACGGGGTCGAACCAGAAATCCACGGTTGTGGCCATGGCGAGCACGATAGCACGCGCGGCGACGTCTGCTGGCTGCTGGCACGGGCTCTGCGGGACATGGCGCAGGCGGCTGGGCGCGCGGGCGAAGGCCGCTGAGAGGGAGGTCAGCTGTGACTGAGGGCTCTATCTTTCCCACCCGACCCATGGACCGCGTCCGCGAGGGGATGACAGTCGTCGATGCCGCCGGCCGGCGGCTCGGCAAGGTGGTGCGGCTGCGCCTGGGCGACCCGGAGGCGGCGACAACCGAGGGCAACGAGCCGACCGGGGACGCGGCTGGGGTCGTGTTCGCGCCCGCCGCCAGCACCGGGGGCACACCAGCTGTTGGGGGCGCGGTGCCGTTCGCGCGGGGCGCCGACGACGAGGACGACGTGCCGGCGTCGCTGCAGCGCACGGGCTTTCTTGAGCTGGACGGGCCGGGGCTCGCCGGCGCCGAGCGCTACGTTGCCGCGGACCGCGTCACGGAGGTGTCCGGGGACACTGTGCAGCTGTCGGCGGTGCCCACCACGACCGGGCTCTGAGGCGCCGGCCCTGGCGTGGGCACGTGAGCTAGCCCCATAGTTAAGAGTCAACAGTCAACACGCGAAGACTGTATCCTCGGTTCACGTATTCGGGGGTGACTGACAGTGGAGTGGTGGACGGCCGTGCGGCTCGCGGCTCAGGGGCTCCTGGACCAGCACGGCGTGCTGGCCGCCTTCCTGTTCATTCTGATCGAGGAAGCCGGTGTGCCAGTGCCGGTCCCGGGCGACTTCATCATGCTGGTCGTGGGGGTTCATGCGCGGCAAGGGCAGACACCCCTGTGGCAGGGCATCGTCGCGATGGAGGCCGCGACGCTGATCGGCTCCACGTTCCTGTACCTGCTGGCCCGCCGCGCCGGGCGTGGGCTCGTCTACAAGTACGGGCGCTTCATTCACCTGAGCCCGGCCCGCCTGGACCAGACCGAGCGCTGGCTGACCGAGAAGGGGAGCGTGGCGATCGTCCTCGGGCGCCTGATACCGGGCCTGCGGATCGCCACGCCGATCACCTGCGGCGTGTTCGCCGTCCCACTCTGGCGGTTTATCCCGGCGCTCGGGGTTGGAGCGCTGGGGTACATCCTGCTGTACACGCTGCTCGGGTACTTCCTCGGGCCGACCGTGCTGGCGCTGCTGGAAGGGATACACCTGCCGTTGGGCCTGCTCGGCTCGCTCGTGCCGCTGGTCCTGCTGCTCGTGTGGGTGGTGCGCACCCGGCGCGCGGTGCGGCCCGACCCGAGGCAGCCGACGGGCGTTCTCGAGCGGCGCCACCGCCTGCGCGACGGTGCCGTCGCCGGCGGCCTGGCCACGGTCGTCTCGACCCTGGCTCTCAACGTCATCGTTCACGTGGCCGGTGACCTGGCGCTGCTGGCGCCGGGGGTGCTGGTCGAGCAGACGGCGGCGCGCCTGGGCGCCGTCGTGGTGGCCCGCTCGGCGGGGCCGCTGCTGTTCATCCTGGCGGTGCCGGTCTTCATAGCAGTGGGCATCCTGTGGGGCATGGCGTACGCCGAATGGGTGGAGCCGCGACTGCACTGGCCGGACTGGCTGGAGGGCGTGGTCTTCTCGCTGGTGCCGCTGGCGGCGGCGCTGCTGGTGGTGCTGCCCGTGCTGCAGTCCACGCTGCCCGCGATCGGCGCGATCGGCGCCGTCGGCGCGGCCGGCGAGCTCGTGCGGCACCTCATCTACGGGCTGGTGCTGGGGCTCACCTACCCGCTCCGCCTGCTGAGGCGGCCAACCGGACAGGCCGCCGCGCCACCGACCGCGACGCTCCTGCCCGGCCCGCTGGCGGAGTCGCCGGGAGCGACCTCTTGACCAGCCCCGGATAGGCGGCGGGTCAGCGGCTCAGGACACGAGGACGGAGCGGAGGCCGCCGTTGGACAGGACGCCGAGCGCCCCGAGGTCCGCCGCCAGCAGGAGACAGATCCGCGCCAGACGGGTGCGACCGAGGTAGGCGAGCACCAGGATGGCGCCTACCGAGAGGGCGACCGCGGTGATCTTGAGGGCGGCGAGCTGGCCGGCGCCGCCAGTGAGGAGGACTTCCCGCATCAAGGGGTTCATCTCGGACTGGATGCCTGAGGCGACGACCATGCGCAGGGCGGTCAGGAGGTCGAGGGCCTGCATGAGGAAGGCGAGCAGGGCGAGCGGAATGAGCTGCTTGGAGCCGACCATACCGCCAGTCTACTACGTCACCCCGTGCTTCCACTAGGAAAGTGGTACAGAGGCGCGAGGTGGCGCGGGCGGCCGCCCGCCCTCGCCCTTTGTGGCCGTGGCCGCGCCCGCTGCTACGCCAGCGCCGCGCTCACCGCGCCAAAGTGCCCCATGATCTCACGGAACGACTGCACCACCCCCGTCTCGTAGTACGCGATCCCCCGCTCCGCGCAGAACGCCCGCACCACCGGCTGCGCTCGCCGCAGCCGGTTCCGCGGCATCGTCGGGAACAGGTGGTGCTCGATCTGGTAGTTCAACCCGCCGTACACCAGGTCCGTCACCGCGCCCCCGCGCACGTTCCGCGCCGTCAGCACCTGTTCGCGCAGGAAGTCCAGCCGGCCGTCGCCCCGCTCCACCAGCGGCATCCCCTTGTGGTTCGGCGCGAAAATGCTGCCCAGGTACATGCCTGCCACCAGCCGGTGCACCAGCGCAAACGTCAGCGCTTCCCCGACGCCGATCAGCGCCGGCAGTAGGACGAAGTACACGGCGAAGTGGCCCACCAGCAGCCAACCCTCGCCCCGCGACGCGCCCGGGCCCCGGCGCCAGGCAAACTCGATGCTCTGCTGGTGCATGCTGAAGAACTCGAGGCTGAAGATCGGGAACAGCAGGGGCACCTGGTGCCGGATCACCCACCGCACCCAGCGTGGCCGACCCAGCGCCTGCTCTGGCGTGGTGGCCAGCAGCAGGATGTCGATGTTCGGGTCCTCCCCCATCTCGTTCGGGTGGGCGTGGTGGGCACTATGGTTGTCGCGCCACCAGCCGCGGCTGACCCCGAGCAGGAAGTTCCCCACCAGCAGACCCACGACCGTGTTGGCCCGACCAGACGGGATAATCTGTAAGTGCGCCAGGTCGTGCCCCAGAAGGGCGATCTGGCCGAACACGAACGCCAGAAAGACGGCATCCGCCAGGCGTACCCACCACGTGCCAGCGCCCGCCAGGAGCACGCCGAGGCCAACCGCCAGCAGGACGGCCGTCACCGCACCTTTGCGGGCGTAGTAGCCGTACTGCCTGTTCATGAGGCCCTGGGCGTAGACGCGCCGCTTCAGGTCGGCGTAGTCGTTCCGTGGCGCGCGGGCCTTGGGGGTGGGGGCTCGAGGTGGACGCGAAACGTCAAGGATCGGCTCGTTGTCGAGCACGACGGCGGTGGTACGGGGCATAGTACCTCCGGCGCACGGGGCGCAGCTGGGCAGCCAATAAGCAATGAACGCTCGGGTGCCTCCGCAGCCGCGCGGCCGGACGAGCTCTGCACCCCCACGAGTGGCGAGCCAATTTAGTCTAATTCAATTCAGCGCCACGGGCTGCATGGCCGGCCAGGGTGCATTGTACTGAGCGGGGCGGGGAGGGCTCGCGCCAATCTGGTCGGCCCCGCGCGCCGCCTTCAGTCAGACCCGCCACTTCCGCAATGCCGCGTCGGCGTCGCTATCTGACCGCGACCGTAGAATTAGAACCAAAATCCGTCTCCTGCAGCCGCGCTACGCGCTCGAGCTCGTCAGTGGTCAGCGGCGGCAGGTCCGAGGTCGCCATGTTCCACTCCAGCTGCTGCCGATTGGCCGACCCGGCGATCACCGTGCTGACCCCGTCCTGGGCCAGCAGCCAGGCGAGCGACGCCTGCGCCAGCGACCGCGTCGGCGTCACCAGGAACGCGAGCGCCCGTGCCTTCCGCACGAGCTCGAGGTGCCGCTCGCGCGGCCACACCGACCGCTGGTCGTCGGGCCGGAACGTCGTGTTCTCGTCGAAGGCGCCCGTCAGGTAGCCGTTGGCCAGCGGCTCGCGGACGACCACGCCGATGTTCCGCGAGCGCGCTTCGGGCAGCACCTCCCGGGCGAAGTCCGGCCGCAGCACGGACAGCGGGATCTGCAGCACGTCCAGCGCCCCGGTCCGCACCAGCTCCAGCGTGTGCTCGCTGTCGTAGCTGGCCGACACGCCGATCCAGCGCACCGTGCCCTGCGCCTTGAGCTCCTGCAGCGCGGCCAGCGACTCGCCATCCCCGAACTCCTCGCGCGACGGCGAGTGGAGCAGGTCTATGTCGATGGTCGCCACGCCCAGGCGCTGGCGGCTCCTGTCGACCTCGCGGAGGACGGCGTCGCGGGTAAAGACCCGGCGGTAGTGCCCGTCCTCGGCGAACACGCACAGCTTGGTCTCCACGGTGACACGCTCCGGACGCCCCGCCAGCGCCCGCGCCACGCGCCGCTCGCTCTCGCCGTCGCCGTAGATCGGCGCCGTGTCGATGAAGTCCAGGCCGTGGTCGAGGCCCCAGTGGATCGTCCCGATCGCCTCTGCCTCGGCCACGTCGTCGTAGCCGGCCGGGTCGCTGTTGGCCGACGACCGGCCGCGCAGAAAGTAGGCCCCGCCTAGCTCCCAGGCGCCGAGCCCGATCTCGGACACCCGTTTCCCTGTTCTTCCCAGAGTCCTGTAGCGCACGCTGACACCCACCTTCTCGCCTGGCCGGCCGTCGGAAGCGCCGGAACGCCGGCCCTACTGGTACTGCGTGACGAGCTCGAACTGCTTGTGGAAGTCCGGGCCGAGGATCTCCTGGAGCCGCTTGTGCTCCATCTCCCGGACGGCCAGGGCCTGCTCGGCGACCTTGTCGGCGATCGCCGCCGGGATGACCGTGATGCCGTTCTCGTCGCCGTGCAGCAGGTCCCCCGGGTGGACCTCCATGCCGGCGATGTTGACGGTCGCGCCCACGTCGTAGATCGACGGCTGCCCGTGGGCGACCACCAGCCCGCGGGCGAAGTAGCTGAAGCCGCCCAGGGCGGTCACTTCCCGCACGTCGCGCAGGCCGCCGTCCGTGACCAGACCAACGGCGCCGACGCGCTTCATCGTCGTCGCCATCATCTCGCCCGCGTGGCACGACAGGTTGATCTTGCCAGGCTCGCCGTCGTTGCCGATGACGACGACCACGGGCAGCGGCTGCATGGTCGCAATCGCCCGGTACAGGTCGGTGTGCTCGCGCCGGTCCTTGCTCTCGGTGGTGCTGTCGCCCTTGCAGGTCACCGCGTAGCCGAGCATCGAGCCGAGTCCGGGGATCAGGCTGCGGATCTCGGCGCCGCAGTAGCCGGACACGCGCGTGCGGACCTTGAAGTGCTCGATCGCGTTGGCGATGGTCGGGCTGTCGATCGCGCGCAGCGCGTCCAGCTGCGCGGGCGTCAGTGTGGCTGCCATGGTCGTCTCCTTGCCTGTTGGCGGCGATTGTACGCCCCGCCTCACAAGAGGCCGCTCATGGTGAGCGGCGCTCATGGTGAGCCTGTCGAACCACGGGCTAGCCCGGGTCGCCTGCCTCGGCGGCCGCGAGCTGGCGACGCAGGAGCTTGCCCACCGCCGTCTTCGGCAGGCTGGGCCGAAACTCCCACCGGGTCGGGATCTTGAACGGCGCCAGTCGCTCGCGGCAGAAGCGCTCCAGCTCCGTCTCCGTGACGCTCGCACCCGGCCTGAGCACCAGGTACGCCTTGACCGTCTCGCCGCGGTAGGGGTCGGGAACACCGGCGACGCAGCACTCGCCGATGGCCGGGTGCTCGTACAGCACCTCCTCGACGTCGCGCGGGTAGACGTTGAAGCCGCCGGCGATGATCATGTCCTTCTTCCGGTCGACGATGGCGAAGTAGCCGTCCTCGTCCATCGTGCCGAGATCGCCCGTGTACAGCCAGCCATCCCGCAGCGCCCCGGCGGTTTCGTCAGGCATGTTCCAGTAGCCCGCCATCACCTGGGGGCCGCGGATGCGGATCTCGCCGACCTCGCCCGCCGGCAGGACGTGGGTGCCCGTCTCGACGTCCACGATGTGGCACTCGGTGCTCGGGATCGGCGGCCCGACGCTGCCCGTCTTGCGCAGCCCGTGCGACGGGTTGCTGTGCGAGACCGGCGAGCACTCGCTCAGCCCGTACCCCTCCAGGATGGCAACGCCGAAGCGCTCCTCGAAGGCGCGCAGCACCTCGGCCGGCATGGGGGCGGCGCCCGAGTTGCAGTAGCGCAGCGACTCGAGCCCGTACTCCGCGGCATCGGGAGCGGCGTTCAGCGCCACGTACATCGTCGGCACGCCGGGCAAGTACGTCGGGCGCGTCGCCTTGATCGTCTCCAGCACCTCGCGCAGCTCGAAGCGGGGCAGCAGGATGACCTCGAAGCCGCAGGCGAGCGGGAAGTTCATGCCCACCGTCATCCCGTAGGAGTGGAACAGCGGCAGCACTGTCAGCACCCGCTCCTCGCCTGGCCGGCCGCGGTCGGGGTGCCAGGCCTGGACCTGCTGGACGTTGGCGACCAGGTTGCGGTGCGTCAGCATGGCGCCCTTGGGCACGCCCGTCGTGCCGCCGGTGTACTGCAGCGCCGCCACGTCGCCAGGATCGATGCTCACCGCGGGTGGCGCCTCGGCCGCGTCCGCCAGAGCCGCCTCGAAGGACGCCGCCGGCGGCGCCAACGCGACGTCTCCCTTCAGGCGAGCGACGAGCACGTGCCGCACCCGTGGCAGCCGCGGCAGCGCCGCCTGGACCACCGGGTAGAGCGCATCGGCGACGATGATGACCTCCGCTCCAGCGTCAGCGAGGAGCTGTGCCAGCTCACGTGGCGTGTACAAAGGGTTGACCTGGGTGACCGTGGCGCCGGCCCGCAGGATGCCGTGGAAGGCGACGACGTACTGCGGGCAATTGGGCAGCATGACGGCGACGCGCTCGCCCTTCGCCACACCCAGGCGGGCGAGCGCCGTGGCGCAGTGGAGGACCTGCGCCCAGAGCGCGCCGTAGCTGAGCCGGAGCCCGTAAAAGCGCACCGCCGGCAAGTCCGGCAGCTGCTCGGCCACGTCCGCCACGAGCTGGTACAGCGGCACGTCGCGCGGCTCGATAGACGCCGGCACTCCTTCCGGGTAGTGCGCCAGCCACGGCCGCCCTTCGCCGGACACGAACCCGGTCATTGCGCTCCCTCCCCCCGCCGACGTGACCCCGTCTCACCGATCGGCGGACCGCTCACCGGTTCAGTCTACATCGGCAGAATCCCGGTCGCGGCCGCTCGGCCCTGAGCTGCTAGGCATACTGTCCTTCAATGAGGAGGACACCATGAGCACAACATTTACCCGCAGGTCGACCGCGCCGCCGCGCAGACGGCGCTGGAACGCGCGTGTCAGGCGTGTCAGGCGCTCACGGGCCAGCAAGCAGTGGAGATTGAAGGGTCTCCACCTCCGACGCTCGTAGATGAGAACCTTGACCCCGACCTCGCGCCACACGCGGTTAAAGTGTCGGTCCTCTTCCCCCGACTCGCAACCGTCAGGTCCGGTGACGAGTCTTTACCGACGGGTCGGCGCCGCGCGTGGTCGGGTTCATCACCACCTCACCATCCCCGGCGTTGGTCCCAGATGTACTCGGCGCAGCGGACGGCCAGCGCCTGGATCGTCGACGTCGGGTTGACCCCGCCGCCTGTTGGCAGGCTCGAGCCATCCACGATGAACAGGTTCGGCACGTCGTGCGCGCGGTTGTGCCCATCGACGACGGAGGTCGCGGGGTCGTCGCCCATGCGCGCCGTCCCCATCAGGTGCCAGCCCCAGATTGGCGACAGGCCGAAATCGCGAACGGAGCTCGCGCCGGATGCCTCCAGAGTGGCGTGCGCCTTCGCCAGCATGTCGGCGCCCAGCTTCTTGCTGTTCTCGCCCAGGCGGTAGTACGTCTGGGCGCCGGGCATGCCAAAGCCGTCCAGGTTCGTCCAGTCGAGCTCGACGCGATTCTCCGGCTCGGGCAGGTCGTCGCCACAGAGGTACAGCACGATCTCGTGGTTCAGGTACCGGTCCATCGTCGCGTGGTGCTGCTGTCCCCACGGCGCGATCTGCGAGGCGAGGTTCAGCGGCGACCAGCCCATCGCGCCGCTGATGATGAAGCCGCGCAGGTAGTCGCGCGCGGGGTCCGTCTCGTAGTGGTGGCGGGTGGACACGCTGCCGCCCCAGGTGCCCCGCCAGGCCTCGACCGGGTCGTCGAAACGCCCGACGGCGAAGCTCTGGACGTGCACCATGAGGTTCTTGCCGACCATCCCGCTCGAGTTGGCCAGCCCGTCGGGATGGGCCGACGAGCGGTTCAGCAGCAGCAGCCGTGGCGTTCCGATGCCGCTGGCGCTGAGAACGACGACCCTGGCACGCACCTCGCGCAGCTGCCCGGCGGCGTCGTAGTAGAGCGCGCCCTGTGCCCGGCCCCGCCCGTCCAGGGCGATCTCGCGCACGCGGGAGCGCGTGCGCAGGTCCACGCCGTTCTTCAGCGCCTTGGGCCAGTAGGTCACGTCCGCCGTCGACATGGCGCCGCGCGGGCAGCCGAACGGGCAGTAGCCGCGAAAGTCGCAGTCGAGCCGATCGTCCATCGGCACCGTCGCTATCGCCGCTTCAGTAGGCCACCAGTACCAGCCGAGCTTGTCGAAGCCCTGGGCCAGGATCGACCCGGCCCGGCCTATGGGCAGCGGCGGCAGGAGCGTCGGAGTGCGCGGTGGGCCGCACGGGTCACCCGCCAGACCCGCGACGCCGATCTCGCGCTCGTTGATGTCGTAGTAGGGCTCCAGCTCCTGGTACGTGAGCGGCCAGTCGACAGCGACGCCATCGAGGCTGCGCAGGCGGAAGTCCGAGGGGTTCAGGCGCCAGTAGTTCGCGGCAAAGCCGATCGTGCTGCCCCCGACCGCGTTGTACATGTAGATGTCGATGGGGTCGTCGCCGTGGCTGGCTACGGGGTAGTCCGCCGGCCAACGCCGCACGTTCGGATTGGCCGACCAGAACCGGCGGCCGCGCACCTCCCAGTCCAGGTGCTTCTTCGGCACCATGTCCCGGTCGACCCAGTCGCCCTGCTCGAGGCAGATGACGGACGCGCCGTGGTCGGACAGACGCTTGGCCACAGCTGCCCCGGCGGCGCCCGCGCCAATCAGCAGGACGTCGGCCGGCTCCTGGACCGTCACGTCCCGGCCATCCTGTAGCGCGGCGGCAGGGACCGGACGTGATCGAGCAGGCGCTGGTCGAGCGGCTCCATCGGGCTGCCGAACACGGGCACGAGGCCGTGCCAGCCGGTCTCCCGCTCCAACGCCGTCAGCACGGCCGGGTGGGCATAGTACGCCTCGTAGGTGAACGCCAGGACCATGCCGAACACGTCCCCGTCCTCCGCCGCCACCAGGCGCAGCAGCTCCAGCTGAGCGGCGCCGTCCAGCTGGACGAAAGGGGCGTGGTGGCGGCGGACGGCCTCGTCGTCGAGCCGATCGGTCGCCCGCAGCAGGGGTCCGAGGAGAGAGCGGGCGCGTGACACAGTGGCGTCGACGTACTCGGCGGCGCCCACGTCCGCCGCTGACGGCCGGTCTCCGCGGGCTGGGATCAGGAGAGCCGTCCAGGCGCGCAGCGTCCCGGCCCGCCGCGGGTCGAGGACGGCGAAGCCGCGCGGCTCGCCAACGGGCACGTCGGCCTGTCCGACCTCGAGCCGCCAATCGCGTCTCCGGACGGCGTCCGGCGCGGAGCTGGCCACCCGGTGCCCCTGCTGGCTCCTATCGTAGGCCACGGCGTGAATTTTAGGTGAAGTGTATTCCCGTCGCGGCCGAAGCAGGACGGCCCGCCCGCGCACTTGCCAACACGTGGGGCAACGGAGTATCTGTAGGCTGCATCGGGCAGCCGCCCCACGACCTGCCCGGCGTGCTTGGCGCACGTGCGCGACACAGACTGACGAGGAGACGAGGCCATGCAGCGCGCCCTGCTCAGCGCGATCGAGCGAGTCGAGGTCGAGACTGTGGACGCCCCGCGGCTGCGTCCCGGCGAGGTGCGGGTGGCGGTCGACGCCTGCGGCATCTGCGGCTCGGACCTGCACATGTACCGGGGCGATCACCCGGTGCTGCGGCCGCCGCTGGTCATGGGCCACGAGTTCGTCGGCCGCGTGCAGGAGGTTGGTGAGGGCGTCCAGCGGCTCCGGCCGGGCCAACGGGTGGTCGGCATGGCGGGTCGCGGCTGTGGCACCTGCGACGCCTGCCGCGAAGGCCACTACAACTGGTGCGAGGAGCTGAAGGTCATCGGTGGCCACATCCCGGGTGCGCTGGCCGAGGAGATAGTGCTCCCCGAGGACCAGTTCCTCCCCGTCCCCGACTCCCTCCCGGTCGACCAGGCCGTACTGATCGAGGTCGGCGCCGTCGCGATGCACACGATCCAGCGCTACGGGTCGGTCACCGGCCGCGGCTGCCTGGTCCTCGGCGCCGGCCCGGTGGGCCTGGTGCTCACCAGGGTGCTCAAGGCGCTCGACGCCGGGCCGGTCGTGGTCGGCGACGTCAGCGGCACCCGGCGCGAGCTCGCCACCGCGGCCGGCGCCGACATCGTCTTCAATCCGCGCCAGGAGGGCGCCGAAGCCGAGATCAAGGCCGCCTTCCCGCGCGGCCTCGACGTGGCCTTCGACTGTGCCGGACGCGAGGAGACGCTGCAGCTGGCGCTGCGGCTGACGCGGCGCGGCGCCTCAGTCGTGCTGACCGCCATCTTCCCCGACGTCTGCCGCGTCCCCATGGCCCAGGTCCAGCGGGCCGAGCGCCAGCTGATCGGCGTCCAGATGTACCAGCGGTCCGACTTCGAGACGGTGATCGACCTGATCGGGCGCGGCCAGCTGGACCTGGGCGGCATTGTCACCCACGAGTTCGCGTTGGCCGAGGTCGCCGATGCCTTCAGGCTGCTGGCGTCGCCCGAGCCGCCCGCCGGCAAGGTGCTCGTGCTGGTCGACCACCCGCGCTGACGGATCAGGTCACGGGGCGATCGGGCTCGCCCACCAGGCGCAGGCCACGAGGCCGGCAAACAGGAACGGACCTTCCAACCGGCCGCCGGTGGTGAAGCCCGGTGGCAGCCGCACCTGCGCGCGCAGCGGCCAGAACAGCGGTACGCCGTGGCGCGTCCAGGCGTCGAGCAGCACGTGGACCAGCCAGCCGAAAGCCAGCACGTCGCCCAGGCCGGCCAGGTGGACGGGCCGGCCCAGCGCATCTCCCAGCTGCCAGACGACGGCCGCCGCCACCAGGCTGTGGAGCGGGCCCCGGTGGCCCACTGTCAGGCGGATCAGCCAGGAGGCGAGCCGCAGCGGCAGACGGCCCAGCCGCGCCAGGGTCGAGCGGGGTGTGTCGAGGTCGGGCGCGAGGCCGCCAACCACGACGAGGGCGCAGCCAGCCGCCAGGGACAGGGGCTCGAGGTCGAGGTCAGAGCCAGGCACGCTCAGCCTGGGTGCCGCGACCCGTCCTAGGGGGTGCTGCGCGAGCGCCAGGTAGGCCGCCGCGGCGAGCAGCGCATGGCTCCGTCCTACCACACCGTCCAGCCGCCATCGACGACGATGCTCTGGCCGGTGATGAACTGCGCCCCGGGCGACGCCAGGAAGACGATGGCCGCCTTGAGGTCGTCGTCTCCGCCGACCCGCCCCACCGGGGTGCCCTGCGCCAGCGCGGCCTCCAGGCCCGGCGTCGCCAGCTGGGCGTTGTTCTCGGTCTTCGGGAACATCCCCGGGCAGAGTGAGTTGACGCACACGCCGTGCGCGGCCAGGCGCGCGCCGAAGTAGTGGGTGATCCCTTCAACGCCGTGCTTCGAGGCCACGTAGGGCGCGTTGTCCCAGTCGATACCGGGGTAGCGCGCGGGATCGCCGGTTACCAGGCCGTAGATCGACGAGACGTTGATGATGCGACCCCAGCGGCGCTCCATCATCGCCGGAGCGAACAGCTGGATCATGCGGAACGGCGCGTCGAGGTTGATAGCGGTGATACGCCGCCAGTCCGCCATGGTCACCTCCTGCCAGGGCTTGATCTCCCCGCCACCGGCGTTGTTGACCAGCACGTCGACGCGGCCGGCGTTGCCCTGCAGGCGCTGGAGGTCATCCTCGCGGGTGACGTCGGCCACGATCGGCGTGGCGGAGACGCCGAGGGCGCGCGCCTCGACCGCGCAGCTCTCGAGGGGCGCGCTGCGCCGCCCACACATCACCAGATCGGCGCCGACCTCGGCCAGCGCCAGGGCCATCTGGCGACCCAGACCCGTACCCGCGCCCGTCACCAACGCACGCCGACCCTCGAGACTCAGGAGCTTCAGGCCCATCTCGGCACACCTTTCTTTCAGCCTTTCAGCCTTTCAGCGCTCCTACGATGCACCCTGTCACTCGCGCGGAGCGCCGTCCGCGGGCGCCAGCTCCTGGCGCACGACGGTCTCCCGCGTCAGGCTGACCTGAACGGGGCAGCGCTCGGCGATCTCGGCCAGCCGCTGGCGTTGCGCCTCGTCCAACGGCCCGCGCAGCGCCACCCGTTTGCTGATCTGGTCGAGCCAGCCGGCGCGGGTCTCGCAGTCGCGGCAATCGTCGGCGTGGATCCGCGTGTGGCTGAGACGAATCTCCACACCCTCGAGCGGCCACCCTTTCCGATCCGCGTACAGGCGGACGGTCATCGCCGAGCAGCAGCCGAGCGCGGCCAGCAGCAGCTCGTAGGGATTGGGTCCGAGATCCTGCCCACCTGCCGAGACCGGCTCGTCGGCCACGATCCGGTGGCCCCCGGCCTCGATCTGTTGGCTCAGCCCCCGGCCACCCCGAACGACAACCTCGGTCATTGTGCTGCCCCTCCGTTGGCGCGCTCCATCACCGCCAGCATACTCATCCACCACCCACCGCGGCGCCGTCCTGGCTGTTGTCCCGTTTCCCTTTCCCCTTTTCCCTCTAGACTCGGATACGCCCCAATCCCATCCTCACGGAGCTATCGCCCATGGCTGATCGATCGGCGCCGCCAGCGGCGCTCAACATCACCGACCTCGTCACCGGGCCCATCCCCCCGCGGGTGACGAACGCCGCCTGGCCGAACGTCCTGCACACCCGCATCTCCGAGGTCGTCGCCAAGCAGGGTCCACCGCCCTGGTCCGTCCGCATCATCGCTGACGAGCGGAACCTGGTGACGCTCATCGCCAGCCCGCCCGGCGCGGGCAACCGGCCGCACTGGCACAAGGACTTCGACGAGTGGTGGGTCGTGATGGCGGGCCGGCTGCAATGGGAGCTGACCGGCCCTACAGTGGTCCAGGCGGCCAAGGACGACATCGTGTGGGTGCCGCGCGGCACCGTCCACCACATCAAGAACGTGGGCGACGACCTATCGCTGCGGCTGGCGATCGCCATGCCCCCGGCCACCCACTACTTCAGCCCGTGCGAGCAGTGCGGCTACACCGACGACGGGCCGCGCGTCTTTTGAACCTACACCACTAGACCACTCCCCACTCCCAACACGACCGCTGCCTGGAGGCATGGCATGGCGCCATCGGTTACCACCGCCCCGCACGGCGCCGCCGTCCACGAGGGCCACCACGAGGGACATGGCTTCGTCGAGCTCAGCAACGACCGCTGGGCCATTCGCGTCGCCGTCGACCCCTGGCTGAACCCGTCCTCGGTGATCGACCGCGTCCGTGGTCGGCCACTTGCGGACGAGAGCTACGCCTATGACCTCGTCCTCGAGCCTCTGGGCGCTGGCGGATTCCTACCAACCGGCCCGCTTCGGACCCCCGAGCCAGCGCGCGACGCAGCCACCACCCCTGACAGCTTGCGGGCGCGCGGGGTGCGCTGTCATGGCTGGACGGTCGCCGATCTCCCTGGCGGCGGCGAGGAGGTGCGGTTCGTCGGACGCTTCGACTTCGGCCTGCTCGGGCCCACGGATATCGAGCTCGAGCACGTCTTCCGCCTGCCTGACGCTGGCCCGTGGTTCGAGGAGCAGATCCGCCTGGTGCACCGCTTCGGCCGCGACAGCCACGCGCTGAGCAGCCTCCGGTTCGCGTTCCGCAAGACGCTGTACGACCGGGACCGCCAGGCCTGGCTCGATGCCTCGGACCGGCTCAAGCTCGTCCCGGTGCCGCACCGGCGGCGCTGGGGGCAGGTCGTCGACCACCTGGCCAGCGGCTACAGCGCCAGCGACCTCGTCCCGGCCAACTGGAGCGGCGCCAATCTCCCGGGCCGCGGGGCCGAGGCCTGGGTGTGGACGGACGGCGGCCAGGGCTACCTGATCGCGAAATACAACCGCGAGCAGGTCGAGTTCTCGTTGGCGGACGGTGAGTTCGTGCTGGCCCCGAGCAAGCGCTCGGACGCCTACTACCAGACGTTCAACCCGCGCGTCGCCGGTGGCGCCAACCTGTGCCTCCGCTTTGGCGGTGTCGGCCGCTACAACGCGACCCCGGAGGCCGGGCGCGCGCTGGGGCCCGAAGCCACCATCGAGTTCGGCGCGACCCGCGTCTACCCGGTCGAGGGCGACTGGCCCGAGGGCTACCGCGTCTACAAGAGCTTTCTCATCGAGAAGGGGCACGTGTGCCCGCCGGACTTCGACCCGCCGGTCCACTGGAACGAGCTGTACAACCTCGGCTGGCGCGGCGGCGACAACGCGCCGCTGCAGGAGCCGCGCGAGCTGCTCGCCGAGGCGGCCCTGGCCCAGGACGTCGGCGCGGAGGCCTTCTACTTCGACCCGGTCTGGGACCTGTTCGAGGGCAGCAGCGTCTGGGACGCGGCCCGGCTGGGGCCCCTGGACGACTTCGTGCGAACCATGCGCGAGCGCTTCGGCCTGAAAACCTCCCTGCACCTGATGATGCACACCAAGAGCTTCGGCGAGGACCCGCGCATCTACCGCCGGCGCCAGGACGGCACCATCGACACCTGGCCGGGCCTGTACAGCGGTGGGCGCGTCTGTGCCGCCTCGCCGACCTGGCAACGGCAGAAGAGCGAGCGCCTGCTGCGTCTGGCCGAGGCGGGCGTGACGTTCTTCATGTTCGATTTCCTCTCCTACGTGCCGCCTGGTGTGGCCGCCCGCTCGCACCGCGGCCCTGACTCGGCCTGCTGGGACCCCGACCACGGCCACGAGGTGCCCATGACGCTGCAGTCCCACGCCGACGGCATCCTCGCCGTCATCCAGGCCGTCAAGGCGCGCTACCCCGCGCTGCTGATCGAGGCACACGACAGGATCACGGGCGGGCTCCAGGATTTCCACCCGCTCTACTTCCAGCACGGGCTGCCCCACTCCTTCGACGAGAACTGGGGCTTCGAGTACATGTGGGACCCGTACATGGACCTGCTGTCGGGCAAGGCCCTGTCGCTGTACGAGTACAACCTTGCCTACGACATCCCGCTGTACCTGCACATCCACTGCGGCCAGGACAACGTCAACATGCTGGCCTTCTGGTGGTACGCCTCCACGTGCCGCCACATCGGGATCGGCGGCGTCAAGGAGCCGTCCTCGCCCCTGTACCAGGCGCTCAAACAGGCGATGGCGACCTACCGCCGGCTCAAGCCGTTCTTCGCCCGCGGCCGCTTCGTGGGTCTCGACCCGTTGGTCCACGGCCACGCGCTCGCCGACCGCGACGCCGCCGTGCTCGTGCTGTTCAACCTGTCCGGGGAGCCGGCGGTCCGGACCGTCGACGTGCCGCTCGAGACGCTCGGGCTGTCCGCCGTCCGCTCGACCCGCGGCGCCGAGGTGCAGCGGGCCGATGGTCACGTGCGGCTCAGCGCCACCGTGCCGCCGCTCAGTCCGCTGGTCGTGGAGATCAACAACACTGAACAGTAGAATCTCGCGTTGAGCTTGGCGGAGGAGAAGGGGGCGCCGTTGACATTTTCAGTGCGGTGGACGACGGCCGACCTCGAGGCGCTGCCCGACCCCCTCGACGACACGCGCTACGAGATCATCGATGGAGAGCTGTACGTGGCGAAGCAGCCGAGTCTGGAGCACCAATACGCCTGCGGCGAGCTGTACGCGGCGCTCCGGGCGTGGAGTGAACAGACCGGTAAGGGACTGGCGGTGCTCGCCCCCGGGATCATCTTCGCCGAGGACGACAACGTGGCCCCCGACGTGGTGTGGATCAGCCATGAGCGCCTGCGCACGGCCCTTGGTGCCGACCGGAAGCTGCACGAGGCTCCCGAGCTTGTCGTCGAGGTGCTGTCGCCCGGGGCCTCCAACGAGCGCCGCGATCGTGACGCCAAGCTGAAGCTGTACGCCCGGCGGGGAGTTGACGAATACTGGCTCGTCGACTGGCAGCGGCGGCGCGTCGAGCTTTTCCGACGGGTTGGACCCGCCTTCCAGCTTGCGGCGGCCCTCACCAGCGACGACCAGCTCCAATCGCCGCTGCTGCCCGGCTTCGCACACCCGGTCGGCCGGATTTTCTTCCCCGCGGAGTTCTGACGAAGCGCGGGAGGCTCTCGTGCCGCCAGGCGGCATAGTGGTCCGGCATGGTTCGCCAAGCTCACCATGAGCGGCCCTGGTTCGTACGTAACGCAGGCTGGCCGTGCCTGCTCAGCAGGTCGGCGAGGCTGCCGCCGAGCACGCGGTCCATGGCGGCGGGCGGGATGATGGCCGCGCAGTGCGTGCGGACCACCTCCAGCGCCTGGCGGTAGGTCATGGCCCACCGCACCACCGGGTAGTCCGACCCCCAATGCAGGCGCTCGGGGCCAAAGTGGTCGTACAGCGCGCGGGCGACGTAGCCGGTCGCCGTATGCGGGTACTCCCAGCCGGCCGGCGCCGCGTAGTGGAAGCCCGAGAGCTTGACGTGGATGTTCGGCTCGGCGGCCGAGGCGACGATCGCGCGCAGCGCTGGCCCCTCGGGTCCGTCGGCCGTCACCGGGTAGCCCATGTGGTGGCACAGGAATGGAGTATTCGGGAAGGTCCGCGCCAGCCGCCGCAGCGCCGGCTGAAGTCGGACCGGCAGGTGGATGCTGACGATCTGCTTGAGGTCGGCGGCGGTGCGCCAGAAGGCCTGGCCGTCGTCCGAGAAGAACCAGGCGCCGTCGTCGTCGGCGTCGACGTAGTGGGTGAAGCCGCGCAGGTTGTAGGTGTGGACCGCCTCGGCCAGCCGGTCAGCCGCTCCTGGCGCGTGGTAGGTGTCAGTCCACATGCAGTCGACGTCGGCAAACTGGTAGAGGCGCGCCGGGAAGCGGCGCACGCAGTAGGCGACGTAGTCGTTGTTGTCAGGGTTGTGGTCGATCCGGGCGGCGACCAGGACGGCCCCGTCGACGCCGCAGGCGTCCATCTCGAACAGGAGCTGCTCGACGGCCGGGCGACTGGCCGGGTCGGGGACCGGCGGCTGGTACGGCCAGGTGCGCCAGGCGTGGCAATGAGAATCGACGATCACGGCCTCGTCGCCGACGGCGTCACCACCCCACGCTGGACCAGTGGCACACCCGACGCCTGCGAGGCGGCGACCAAGGTGCGGAAGGACCGCGCGGCGACCTCGGCCGGGTCGTAGCCAGGGCGGCGCTGCACCATCACGCTGATCTCGATAGTGACGAAGCCGTCGTAGCCCGCCCGCGCCAGCGCCCGCAGATAGCGGGCGTAGTCGAAGTCGCCTTCGCCAGGCACCAGGAACTGGTGGTCCGGGCTGCGGCCGCGCTGGTCCTTGAGGTCGGTGTGGACGGAGTACGGAACGAGCAGCGGCAGGTAGTCGTCCATGTCGCAGCCCATCACTTCGAAGTGGCTGTTGTCCAGGTTGAAGCGGAAACTGGGTGAGTCGACAGTCTCCAGGAGCCAGGCGACTTTCTCCGGCAGGTCCATTGCCTGGCCGACGTGGGCCTCCAGCGCCACCACTCCGCCGCGCCGGGCGGCGTAGGCGGCCAGCTCGCCAAAGCGCTCGGCCAGCGCCTCGCGATCGCTGGCGTACGTCTCGGGCGTCCCGAAGCCCATGCTGATGACCGGCGGCGGCCCCTGGGAACCGGCCAGGTCGGCGGCCAGATCGAGGGTCGCCTTGATCCGCTGCACGTTGGCCGCGCGCCGCTCGGGGTCCGGCTCGAGCAGGTTCGCGTGGCCAGCCACCGCCGTCAGGGCGAGATCGGCCTGGTCGAGCTGGCGGCGGATGCGCTGCCGCTCGGCGGCGTCGGCGCGCAGCGCATCGAGCGGGACCTTGGCGCCGGACACGAGGCAGATGCCCACGTAGCCGGCCTGGCGGACGACGTCGATCTGCCGTTCGAGCGGCGCTTCGCGCATCGCCCAGGCGCTGAATGCCAGCTTCAGCTGCAGCTGCATAGAGGTCAGCCTTTCAAGCCCGTCATGGCGATCCCCTCGACGAAGAAGCGCTGGCCGAGCACGTAGAGCAGGAAGATCGGCGTCAGGCTGATCGCGACCGCCGCCATCATGATGTTGAGCTGCGTGTTCATCGAGCCGGAGAACTGGGCGATCACCAGGGTGACCGGCTCGAGCTCCTTGGACTGGATCACGATCAGTGGCCAGAGGTACATGTTCCAGGCCGACAGCGCGGTGATGACGCCGTAGGCGGTCATGGCCGGCTTGGACAGCGGCAGGTAGATCCGTCTGAAGATGTCCAGGGCGTTGGCGCCGTCGATAGTGGCCGCCTCGCCCAGCTCCTCGGGCACTGTCATGAAGAACTGGCGGAACAGGAAGGTGCCGAAGGCGCCACTGGCCAGGATCGGCACGATCAGGCCCTGGTAGGTGTCCTGCCAGCCGAGGCGGGCGATGATCACGAAGGTCGGGATGGACACCACCACGGCCGGGATCATCATCGTGCCCAGGTAAGCGATGAACAGCACGTTGCGCCCGGGGAACCGCAGGCGCGCGAACGCGTAGCCGCCCATGGTGGTCACCAGCCCCTGTCCGAGAACGATCGACCCGGTGAACAGGATCGAGTTGAGGAACGGCCGTATGCCCATGCGCTCGAACGCGGCGGCGTAGTTGGACCACATCACCGGGCTTGGGATCCAGCGTGGTGGGAACAGGTACACCTGGGCCGGCGACTTCAGCGACGTGGACAGCATGTAGGCGAACGGGTAGAGCATGGCGCAGGCCCCCAGCAGCAGGACGGCGTACACGGCCAGGCTGCCCACGGGCAGCCTGGTGGGCCGGCGGGCGGCAAGCGGGCGGCTGGCAACGGCCATGACGATCCTCGCGGCCTGATCAGTAGTGGACCCAGCGTCGCTGCAACGTCCACTGGATGCTGGTGAACGCCAGGACGCAGGCGAACAGGATGTACGACATGGCCGAGGCGTAGCCCATCTGGAAGTAGACGAAAGCGGTGCGCCAGATGTTGAAGACCAGGATGTTGGACGCGTTGAGCGGGTTGCCCTGGGTCATGACGTTGACCATGTCGAAGGTGCCGACCATGAGGTTGGTGGTGGTGATGATGAGCACGAAGAAGGTGGTGGGTGTGACGCTGGGCCAGGTGACGTGGCGGAACTGGCCCCAGGCGCCGGCGCCGTCCATGCGGGCGGCCTCGTACAGCTGGCGCGGCACGCCCTGCAGCGCGGCCAGGTACAGGATGATGTTGAGCGGGATGCGCTGCCAGACCGCCACCACGATCAGCGACGGGATGACGAGCTTCTCATCGAACAGCCAGTCCTGGCGCGGGATGCCGACCAGGCCGGTGAGCTGGTTGAGTACGCCAAAATCCTTGGCGTAGACCCACTTGAAGATGGTCGACGCGGCCACGGCCGAGGCGATCATGGGCAGGAAGTAGACGCTGCGGAACAGCCCGGTGCCGCGCAGGCCCGTGTTGAGCAGGACCGCCAGGCACAGCGGGACGAGCACTGACGCGGGCAGGGCGCCCAGCACGAAGTAGACCGAATTGCCAACCACTTTGCCCGTCAGCGGGTCGCCGGCGAAGAACTGGAGGTAGTTGTCGAGGCCCACGAAGCGCGGCGGCTCGATCATGTTCCAGTTGAAGAAGCTGACGCCCAGGCCGAACAGCATCGGCGCGAAGGTGAAGCCCAGGAACAGGAGCAGGTTCGGGCCGAGAAAGAACAGCGCCCACAGCCAGTCGCGCCGGTGCAGCTGCCCGCCGCTGGGGCGGCTGACCGCGGCCGCCGCGGGCGAGGGCACCGCCGGCGCTGGGACTGGAGCTGGAACAAAAGTGGACGACACCCGCTGGCTCAGGGTTTGCGCTGCTGGAGGTACTTGTTCAGGACGCCGTCGACGTTGGCCACGACCTCTTCTGGCGTCGACTTGCCGAGGGTAATGGCCGTCATACCGTCGGTCACCGACTGCTTGAACTCGCCGGTCGAGTAGAACGGCAGCCGCGGCGGGGTCGTCCCGTAGGAGAAGGCGTCGACGAACACCGCGTTGTTGTGCGGCGGCGGCGGCAGCTCGCGCCAGAAGGAGCTCGTGTAGTAGCGCTTCTGGGCGGGGACCGCGGCGTAGGAGGCGGTGATGATCTGCATGCCCTCGTCGCCGTACATCCAGCTCAGGAACTTCCAGGCCTCGTCCGGGTGCTTCGTCTTGGCCGACAGGGCGAACCCGAACGTCCCCATGCCGGTGACCCGCTTTGCCGAGCCCCTGGGAAAATGGATCACGTCGAAGTCGTCGGTGAGGCTGGCGCGCAGCGTGGTGGCCCATAGGCGCTGCAGCGGCGCGATGGCCGCCCGGCCGGCCGCGAAGACGTTGCCCGACTGGTTCGACAGCGACTGGATCAGCGTGAGCGGCGCCCAGAAGCCGTCTTTGACAGGATCGGTCAGCCGCTTGAAGGCGGAGACGCCGGCCGGCGAGTTCAACGTGGACTTCGACAGGTCGTCGGTCACGAAGGCGCCGCCGTCGGCCAGCACGGCCGGGACGTAGGTGTACCAGGCGTCGATCGACATCGAGGCGCCGTAGGTGGCGACGTTGTCCTTGTCGAAGCCGGGCTCGTCGCCGCGCTTGCCGTTAGCGTCCACCGTCAGGCGCTTGCAGATGGCCATGAAGTCGTCCCAGGTCCAGCCGTCCGGTGTCTTGGCCGGGTCGAAGTCGGTCGGGACTGTGACGCCCGCCTCCTTCGCCATCCTGAGGTTGACGTACGGGATGATGACGTCGCCCTGCTTCGGCAGCATGTGCAGCTGGCCGTCGACCATGCCCAGGTTGAGGAAGGTGGGGTCGAAGTCCTGGTAGGGGAAGCCGGTCTTCTGGGCGAAGGGGATCATGTCCTGGGTGATGCCGGCGTCCTTGAACGGCTTGGCGAAGTTGTCGCTGGTCTGGACGACGTCGGGCAGGGTGCCGCCCTGGATGTAGGTGAGCAGCTTCTGGTCGTAATTGGTGCCGTCGGTGGCGGAGATCTTGACAGTGATGCTCGGGTTCTCTTTGTGGAAGGTGTCCGCCAGCTGGTTGTAGATCTTGACGTCGGCGTCGCTCGTCTGCGTGGTGATGAAGGTGACGTCGACGTTGCCGCCGCTGCTGGCGGGCGCCTGCTGGGCGGGCTGGGTGGCCGCGGCGGCGGGAGCGCTGGTGGCACCGGTGGCCGGCGCCGTTGTAGCGGGGGCGGCTGCTGCCGTGGGCGCGGCGGCCGGCTGGGTCGACTGCGCGCTGGAGCACGCGGCGAGCAGGGTGCCCGCGGCGGTGACGATGGTGGCGCGGAGAAGAGCTCGTCGGCTCAGCCCCGCGCTCCGCGTCGACGGAGACTGCTCATGCATGGTGGCTATCCCCTGGAACTGTAGGTCTGATGGAACTGTCGAAGAGATTGGATAGTACCAGTGAGACGGCTCGGCCGCGGCCCGATGCCGCAGAGGCGTGGGGTTGCGTCAGCGGCCGCTGTCCAGCGTGGCGCTGAGGCGACTATGGCTTGGGTGGGCAACGACGTCGTGGCGCGCGGCGCGGCGGACGGTTGCGACCTGGCTGAACCTGCGTGCGCGCCACGCTCGGCCGGCGGCCGCCTGTCGCTGGCCGCAGTGGTAGCAGGCAGAGTCCGAACAGGTGAAGGCGAAGGTGGCGAAGGTGGCGCTGTAGAAGTCGGCATCCGGGCGGTCGCTGGCGGTGCGAGTGGTCGCTGTATCTTTTACCTGCATAGTGACAATGCTCGGCCGGCGCCGTGTGGTCCTTGTTGCGCACCTGTGGCGGGTTGGCGGTCTCGCTCCACTGCCGGGTGGTGCGCCAGGCGGGGGGTCTGCCACCATCAGGGGTCTGTGAGCTGGGCACGGGCGACGCGGGGCTCCCTGGGCCCCCGTTCGTTGGGCTGGCGGAGGGAGATACCAGATGCATGAGATGGCGCTCGCGGAGGGCGTTCTGAGCGTCGTGCTGGACGCGTCGGAGGGCCGGGTGGTGCGGAACGCTTTGCGGGCAGCGCCGGACGGGGGCGCGCCCGTCGCCGTGGTCGAGCTGCCCGCGGCGCTCGCGGAGATCCGACGTGGCATCTGGGAGACCACTGGTCTGTCCGCGGAGCCGGCCGAAGGTGGCTGGATGACCATCACCTGCCAGTCTGCCAAGATGGCAGCCTGGCTGTGCGCGACCATCATCCTGGAAAACGTCGCGGCGCGGTGCGAGGGGGAGCGACTGCTTGTTCCAGCGAGCGCGTCATTCAGGATCGACGATGAGGTAAAGAGCGTCGTGACAGTGGTAGTGAAGACGCACCACTACTGGGAGCAGCACGTCGGGAGCGCGTCGTAACACGCCAGGCATTGGCACGCCGGCTCAGCGCCCGGGTGATCCCGAGGCCCAGGAACGAGATCGTCGCCTGGGTCAGGACTGAGCGATGGTCAGACGTCTCCTTCGGCGAGGTACCTCTTGTAATGATTCAGGAGCCGCTCGTGCAGCGGCATAACGCTGCGTTCGACGGCATCCAGCCAGGCCAGCTCCTCTGAGCGAACGTTGCGCAGCCCGGCCCGGGCAAAGGCGTTCTCCGTCGGTCGCGGGCTCGGCAGGTCCATCAGCGGCATCAGGCCGCGTGTCTCGGGCGCATAGCCGTGCCGCTTCTCGCGCTGGGGTTCGACGATCGCCCGCAACGCGCGCCCCGCCACCACCTGCGCGCGATCGACCAGGTGGGCGCTGTGCCAGAGCCCGTCGATGGCCAGCACGCGACCGCCGCTGCTGACGACGCGGATCCACTGCCGGATGGCGCGCTCTGGCTCGAGCAGGGTCCACAGGACGTGGCGGCTGATGACGACGTCGAATTGGTCGTCCGCGAACGGTGGCGCGTCAGCATCGCCCACGCGAAAGTCGATGGCGAGGCCGGCTCGGGCGGCCTTGGCCCGGGCGACGGCCAGCATGCCGTTCGAGATGTCGATACCGGTCACCTCGTGGCCCAGCTCGGCCAGCGGCAAGGCCAGGAAGCCAGTACCGGTCCCGACGTCGAGGACGCGCCGCGGCTCCTCGGGCGGCAGCAGGCGGCGCAGCAGCCTGGTCCAGGCCTGGCGCTCCTGCTCGCTCTTCAGACCATGGCCGTACTGATCGTCGTAGCCGTGAGCGCCAACGTCCCAGGCGGCTTGGATACGCTGCTTGATCGGGTCGACAGGCTGCTGGACCGGGGGGGTTGCCATGAACGCTTACTGCTCCTTCATGCCACCTGCGGCGTCTCGAGATCGGGCACCGCGTCGAGCAGCGCTCGGGTATAGGGGTGACTGGCCCCGTCGAGGTTGTCCGCGGCCAGCTCCTCCACCAGCCGCCCATGATGCACAACAAGGACCCGGCCCGCGACCTCGGGCACGACCGCGAGGTTGTGGGTCACGAAAAGCAGGGCGAGCCGCTCCTGTCGGCGCAGGTCGCGCAGCAGGGCCAGGATCTGGCCCTGGACCATGACATCCAGCCCGGAGAGCGGCTCGTCGCACAGGAGCAGCGCCGGCTGCAGCGCCAGCGCCCGGGCAATGGCCACGCGCTGTTGCTGGCCACCCGAGAGCTGGTGGGGATAACGCAACGCCAGCGCCGGGTCGAGGCGCACGCGCCGCAGGAGCTCGGCCACGGCTCCCCGCGGGCCGTCCCAGAGGCGGGTCTGGTCGGGAAAGTTGTCGAGCGGCTCGCGGATGATCGCCTCCACCGTGAAACGGGGATCGAACGAGTCCAGCGCATCCTGGAAGATGACCTGCAGCCGGACGCGCTGTCGGCGGGCCGCTCCGCTGGAGAGCGACGCGAGGTCAGCGCCGTCCCAGCACACGCGGCCGCTGTCCGGTCGTTCCAGACCGGCCAGGCAGCGCACCAGTGTGCTCTTGCCAGAGCCGCTCTCGCCGACAACCGCCACCGATTCGCCCACCTGGACGTCGAGACTGACGCCGTCGAGGGCGGTCGTCAGCCGGCCCTGACGGCCACGGTACTGTCGGACCAGATCCCGCGCGGACACGATGGGCGGCGTGCTCCTCATCAGGCCGTGACACGCGCCCTGGACCTGTGGCCCGGGCGAAGACGGGGCTGCGCCGAGAGCAGCGCCGCGGTGTAGGTGTGCTGCGGCGCGAACGTGACATCCGGCACGCGACCGTGCTCGACAATTGTTCCCTCGTGCATGACGGCCAGGTCATCAGCCCAGGTCGCGGCCACCGCGAGGTCGTGGGTGATCAGGAGCACGGCTTGACCCTGCTGGGCGGCAACGGACCGCAGCTGGGTCAGGACGCGGGCCTGCGTCGTCACGTCGAGCGCGGTGGTGATCTCGTCCGCCAGCAGCACGGCCGGCCGCAACACGATGGCCAGTGCCAGCGCCACCCGCTGCTGCTGACCCCCCGACAGCTCGAAGGGGTAGGCGTTCAGCAGCCGCTCCGCGTCGTGGCCGGCCAGGCCAGCCGCCTGGAGCGCTTCCGTGACTGCCTGGCGGGGGTTTGTCCCCTGAAGCGCGTCGGCGTGGGCATGGAGGCTCTCGTAGAGATGGGCGCCAACGGTCTGGGTCGGATTGAGCGAGGCCGACGGGTTCTGGAAGATCAGGGCTATCTGCCGGCCGCGGACGCGTCGCAGCTCCGCAGGGGACAGGGCCAGCACGTCGCGTTCCCCCAGCCACACGGCGCCGTGCACCGTTGCCCCTGGCGGCAGCAGGCGCACGATGCTGCGCGCGGTCATCGATTTGCCGGATCCACTTTCGCCGACCAGCGCCAGCACGCGGCCGCGGCGCAGCGCCAGCGAGACGCCGCGAACCGCGTGCACCCGCTCGTGCTGCGTTGCTGTCTCGACCTGCAGGTTCTCGACCCGAAGGACCACGTCGCCATGCGACGCCACGAGGTTAGCCACGGAGACGGGGGTCCCCGCGGAGCCTCAGGCCGTCGGCGATCAGGTTGACGCTCAGGATGGTGAGCATGATGGCGGCTCCCGGCCAGACGAGCGTCCACCACTCGCCCGTGAGCACGTGCTCCTGGGCGGCATTGAGCATGTTGCCCCAGCTTGGCTGCGACGGCGGGACGCCCAGGCCGAGGAAGCTCAGGGTCGACTCGGTTGCGACCGCGTGCGCTACCTGGAATGCCGCCACCACCAGGACAGGCGGCAGCGCGTTGGGGATCAGGTGGCGCCGCACCACCGCCGTCGGCGACGTGCCCAGCGTGATCGCCGCCCTGACGTAGCTGCGCTCACGGAGGGTGAGGAACTCGGCGCGCACCACGCGCGCCACGGGCATCCAGCTGGTGAGCCCGATGGCGATCACCACGGTCGCCAGGCTCGGCTGCGTGATCGCCTGGACGGCGACGACGACCACCAGCAGCGGCAGGGCGAGCAGGGCGTCGACGATGCGCATGACGATCGCGTCGAGGCGAGATGGGCTGGCGCCGGCCAGAGCGCCGACGAGGACGCCGAGCAGCAACGAGACGGTCGCGGCGAGGACGCCGACGGCAATCGACACCCGGCCGCCGTACAGCATGCGGGACAACACATCGCGACCGAGAGTGTCGGTGCCGAGCAGGTGGCCGGCAGCGCCCGGCCGCAGCGCCAGGGCGGCGACGTCGGTGGTGAGCGGGTCCTGCGACGTCAGGGCGGGGGCCAGAGCCACCGCAGCGACGAGCAGGAACAGCACGACGGCGCCGACCACCAGTTGTGCCGTACCGGGCAGTCGGTGGGTGGGCAGCGCCGTCAGGTAGCGCGGGCGTGCCTCGGCGACCGCGACAGCGGTCGCCGCCAGCGGCCGCCTACCGGGAGGCGAAGCTCGCATCGCCCAGCGCGGCCTCCACTGACGCAGCCGCCGGGCGCTGTCCGGGAGTGGCCAGACGGACCCGTGGGTCCAGCCAGGCGACCACCAGGTCGGCGACGACGTTGCCCAGGACGACCACGACCCCGGTGAGCAGCACGATGGCCATCAGGACGGGGTAGTCGTGCCCTGTCGCCGCCTTCAGGCCCTCACGCCCCATACCCGGCCAGGAGAAGATGACTTCCACGGCATAGGCGCCGCCGAGTAGCCCACCGATCGCGGTCCCCACCTGGGCGACGAACGGTACCAGTGAACAGCGCAAGACGTGCCGCAGCGCGACAACGTGGCGCGGCAGGCCGCGTGCTTCGGCGTTCAGCACGAAGTCGGCCGTGCGGGTCTCCACGACCGCGGCCTCGATGAGCCGCGCATACGCGGCCAGGTGATGCCCGAACGCCAGGACCAGGGCCGGCAGCACGAGGTGCCCCGCTACCTCGGGGATCGTGATCGCCTCGCCGGCGCGGGTCATCCCGCTGGACGGGAACACGTGCCAGACGACGCTGAAGAGTAGGACGCCACCCAGCCCGATCAGGAAGGTCGGGACGCTGTACAGCCCGAGCGCCAGGGCTCCGATCGCGCGGGCGAGCCAGGACCCCGGACTGAGGCCGGCGGCCAGTCCCAGGGAGACGGCAGCCAGGATCGTGATCGCCAGCGCGGCCCCCGTCAGCGCCAGCGTGGGCGGCATGGTGTCGCGCAAGATCTCGGTGACGGGTCGTCCCCGCAGGTACGAGACGCTCAGATCGCCACGCAGCGTGTTGCCGAGCCACTGCAGGTACCGTTCGGGCAGGGGCCGATCGAGTCCGAGATTCTGGCGCACGCGGGCGACATCGTCCGGACGCGGGGGTGCGCCGCCCGAGCTCGCCTGCAGCAGCGCCTGAGCGGGATCGCCAGGCGCTGCCACCAACAGCCCGAACGTGATCAGGCTGAGCAGGAAGAGCAGGGGAACGGCCTGGACCAGCCGCCCGCAGGTGTATCGAAGCATTAATCCAGCCCTCAGCCGAGACGGGGGCGTCCACGGAAGGACGAAGCTGGAAGCGACTTCCGTCCTCCCGCGGGCCTACGTCACTTCATCGACCACTCTTCGGCATTCGAGAAGAACCCGATGCCGTGGTGGCCGAGCAATTTCTCTTTCGGGCCCTGGATCTTCTTGCTCACGCCGTGGATGGCCTGAAGGTAGGTGCCCCAGATGTACGGCGGATCTGCGTTGAGCTCCTTCTGAAAGTCGCCGTAGAGCTGCTTGCGCTGAGCATCATCGACTGTCGTCCGAGCCTGTTGGAGCAGCTGGTCGACCTTCGGGTTGCTGTAGTCGCCAAGGTTGGAGCCACCGTTCTCGAGCGCCTGGCTCGAGTGGAAGAGCTTGTAGGTGTACTCGTCTGGATCGAAGGGGCCACCCCAGCCGAGCACCATCAGGTCGATCGAGGCCCAGTTCTTCAGGATGTAGTCCCAGCCACGCGGGTCGACTTTCACCTCCACGCCGTTGGCTTTCAGGGACGTGGCGGCCACGTTGGCCAGATCGACCCGGACCGGGTCGTTTGCCGGCGCCACCAGGGTGAACGCGAAGCGTTTGCCATCCTTCGCCCACACCCCATCCGAGCCGAGCGCCCAGCCCGCCGCGGTCATGAGCGACTTGACCCTGTTCGGGTCGTAGCTGAAATGGTCGACGCTGGCATTGTTGTACGGGCTTTGCTGCAGCGGGCTGTACGCCGGCTCGCCGTAGCCCACCAGCACGCTCTTGACGATAGCGTCCCGAGCGACGGCGTAATTGAGCGCGGTGCGGACTTTCGCGTCGGCCAGCATCGGGTTACGCATGTTCAGCAGGATGACGCGGAAGTCGGCCGTGTTCCAGATGTACAGCTGGACCTTGTCCGAGTCCTTGAACTGGGCCACCTGCTTGGGCTCGAGGAAGGCCGAGTCGACCTCACCATTCTGCAGTTGCAGCAGCCGCTGGGAGGCGTCGGTGACGAACTTCAGGACGATCTTGTCCAGCTTGGGCTTCCCGCCGTAGTAGTTCGGGTCGGCCTGGAGCGTCATGAACTCGCCCTTGCGCCACTCGGCGACCTTGAAGGGGCCGGTGCCGATGGGCTGCTTGTTGAAGTCGGCCTGGCGGGGATCCTTGCCTTCGAGCAGGTGCTTGGGCACCATGCCAACCGTCAGCTTGTCCAGCAGCGGGGCAAAGAGCTGGCCGAGGGTCAGCTTGACCGTGTGGTCGTCGATTACATCGACGCTCTTGACCTCCTGGAAGTTCTGGAGCTGCGACGAGTTGCTGTCCTTGTTCAGGATGGTGTCGAGCGTGAACTTGACGTCGGCGGCCGTAAAAGGCTGCCCGTCGTGCCATTTCGCATCGTCCCGGAGATGGAACGTGTACGTCAGCTTGTCGGAGGAGACGTCCCACGACTTCGCCAGGTCAGGCTGAAGCGTGTTGGTATCGTCGTACTTGGTCAGGCCGCGGAACACGAGCTGGCTGGGGATGTTCGGGTCGACGATCGCGGGATTGACGAAGTCGGGCTCGGATTCGGCGGCGTAGCTGAGTATGGCGCCGCCAGAAGCTACCGGAGTGGCCTGTGGGGCGGAGGTTGCCGCGGGTGCCGCCCCGGTGGTGGACCTCTGCTCGGATGCCGGGGCGGCGCAGGCGCTGCTGGCGACCAGTAGCAGGGCACCGCACACATGAACCAGTCTGGTTCTCACGTCGTTCTGCTCCTCCGGTGGTTCCAGTGGGGATGAAGCCGACCCCGAGCCGACGTGCCCGCCGGTGTCGCTCGCGGGCCGGCCGCGGTTACCCACTGTACCCGTCGCGCCGCCTAGATGCAACCATGTGCAACTACGGCCAGACCGAAGAAGAAGAGGAACACGTTCCAGGCGCTGCCTCGAAGGGACGGCGCATGGTCTGCAGCCAGGTGGCGTCGCCGTGCAGCGCGCGGCGGGCGTACCAGTGCTCGACTCCCCACAGGAGCAGCGTCCCGAACCCGGCGTTCTGGAGGCGCTGGAACGTCGCCAGCGCGGTACGGGGGGTGACGCTCCGGCTCGGCGCGGCATCTGTGTACACGACCCGCCCTGGCTCCCACGGCTCGGCCTGCGCTTCGACGATCCAGACCGGCGCGCCTCTGGCGGCGGCGACGCCCTGCAGATCACGCAGGAGGACCTCCCACTGCCACCAGCGCCAGCGCCAGTGCAGAGACAGGTCCTGCCCCAGGACGCGGGCGCCGACGGCCGGGTAGACGTCGAGCCCGAGGATGTCGGCCAGACCCAGGATCCTGGCCGCCCTGGCACGGGCGCGCTGGCGCCAGGGCGGCAGCAGCGCGAGCGGATCGGTCCGCACGAAGACGTTCACCACGATGGGGCGGCGTCGGCCGTCCAGCCGGCGCACCAGGGCGATCTCGCTGGCCAGGAAGTCGAGCCCTATGCGCCATCCACGCGGGCCGGCGCGCTCCAGCGGCTCGTTCTCCACCTGCCAGTGGCTGACCACGTCCCGGTCTCGGTAGCGGCGAACGACCGCGTCGACGAAGCCCAGCGTGGCGTCCCGAACGTGTCGATCGTCCGAGACGTGGGTCAGCCACGCTGGGCGGGCCAGACGCGGCTCCAGCCACGCCGGCAGGAAGTACTCGGGCCACCGCGGGGCCTTCATGCCGGCGGTGAGCAGCACTGGGACACCATGAAGCTCCGCCTGGTCGAGCAGCCAGTCCAGCACCGTGAAGTCGAGCTGGCCCGGCCGGGGCTGGCACTCGGCCCAGTACGCGCCCAGCCGGACCAGAGCCGGCGCGACTTCGAGGGCATCGGTGAAGGCGCGCTGCCACGGGATGCCCAGGTAGTCGGCTTGCAGCTTGCTGAACGTGAAGCCAGGCCGACGCCGGCCGTCAGGCATGGGGCTGCCGGGCCTGGCGGCGATACCAGTAGCGGTACGCCTCGCGAAAGCCCAGGCACGCGTACAGGCGTAGGGCCGGAGTGTTGTCCGCGACGACCGCCAGGTGGCCGGTCCGGGCTCCCTGCGCGCGACCCCAGGCCAGCAGGTGGCCGACGAGGCGGCGGCCGGTACCCTGGTTGCGGGCGGGCGCGGCCGTGGCGACATCGAACAGGCCGACGTAGTCGCGCTCCGCAACCGCCAGACCCACGGCCAGCGCACGGCCGCGCCCATCCCGCAGAGTAGCGAACGCTGGTACCGGCCCTATCGCCTCGATCATGGTCCGCATGGTCCGTTGGTGCCGCTCGTCCGTCCCGGTCAGCTGGCAGAAGTCGTCGAGCCAGTCCCCGGTCAACGCGGGAGCGACCGCCACGGCCAGGTCGAAGCCCACCTCCAGGGTCGCCAGGGCACAGGTCTGGACGCTGGTGGTCGCCTCGCGCTGGTAGCCCCGCTGCTCGAGCGCCGCGTCCAGCCCGGACAGGTCGGCCGCGTCGGTGATCTTGAAGACGGCGTCCTGATCGCGCGCCGCGTACGCCCGCTCGCAGGCAGCGATCTTGTCCGCCAGCGGCACGGCCGACGGGTAGATCGGGTTGACGGAGTTGGCGCGGCGCGTGTACCCCTCGGCGAACCGCAGCAGCCAGCCGTCGTACAGGACCGTCTGCAAGGCGGGCCACGCGTTCAGCGTCAGCTCCTCGATGGTGCGCTGCACAGTGGCGCAAGCGTGTGACTCCTGACTCACGGCACCCCAAGCTCTAGAATGTTCTGGTCATTCGATGGCCGAGAAGGATACGCACCTTCTCAGCGCTCGCGCATGACGGCAGACCGGTCCGCGACGGCTAATGGCTGCCGGGAACTTCCAGGTGGGCACCCCGGCCGCAGCAGAACGCGCGCGCGATTTTGTGGCGAACGTCCGCTCGCCGGTGCCGCGGCCAGCTGCCTACCCCTGGAGGACCACCAGGTTGCCCGACTCATACCGGCGAAGTCCCCACCAGAAGACGCACAGCGCCACGACCCAGATGACCAGGACGAAGCCCGCCACAGCGGCCAGACGCAGCAGGTCGAACTCGCGCAACAGATCGACAGGGATGTGGCCGACGAACGCCGCCGGGATGGCGGTGAACAACAGCACCCGCACCCATCCGTGGTAGACCGAGCCCGGGTACGTGGCAAACATGACGAGGATACCCTGGGCCTGGCTCGCGGCCGTCTCGGCGTTCCCCACAAAGAACGCCAATGAGCCCACCATGACCAGGAATGCGACGAAGATAGCGGTGCTCATCGCGACGAGAAGGCAGGCAAGCCCGCCAGTGGCGAGGTCGAACTGCCCGGCCAGGACCAGGGCCAGCACACCAAAGCTCAGGTCGCCCCAGGCAGCAAGGCCCATGCGGCTCACGAGAATGTGCAGCAGCGTGTTCCTCGGCATGCTCAGGTAGTAGTCCAGCTGCCCCTGGACAATGAGAGTGGCCAGCCGCACGCTGTTCCCGAAGACCACAACCGCCAGCCCGAACGCCGCGGCGACGAGGCCGAACAGCATCAGGACCTCCCGCAAGGTCCAGCCGCCGACCTGGGGAAAACGGGTGAAGTAGATCCACCAGAAGACGAGCATGAGCGCGTCGTTCAACGCCATGCCTACCATCTGCACGAGGAACGAGACGCGGTACTCCATGGCGGCCGCGAGATTGAGCCGCATGTAGGCGCTGACCAGCCGGACGTGCTTACCCCCCATGGATGCTCACCCGCCCGACCGCGCGACTGTAGGTCACCGCCAACAGCGCACCGAGCACCAGCAGCCAGCCCAGCTGCAGCGCCAGGAGCGAGACGAAGGCATCCAGGCTGAACAGGACGAACAGGCGAGCCGGCGCATACGTCACCGCGGCGAAGGGGAGCCAGCGCGCCACAGTCCCGAGCAGCCCCGGGAACAGGTCCAGCGGGATGAAGAGTCCCCCGATGGTGAAGCTGAGCTTCTGGTAGATCCAGAAGAATGGCTGGGTGTCCTCGAACCAGAACGCGGCGAGGCCTATGGCGGCCTCGATCGCGAAGTTCAGGGCCAGGCCCAGCGCCGCTGTCAGCGCGGCAGCGACGATCCCGGGCGCGGTCAGCGCCGGAGGACCCACCGACAGGAGAGCAACCGCCCCACCGATGCCAAAGTTCAGCGGCAGCCGCACCAGGGCTTCCCCCCAGTATCCGGCGAGGTGGCAGAGCACGTAGTTGTACGGCTTAGTCAGCACATAGGCGAGGTCGCCCGACTTCACTTCCTGGTCGATCTTCAGCGAGACGCGCGGGGCGCTGAGCGTGATCGTCTCGGTGACAACCAGGTACCAGACGATGTCGCGCAACGTGAAGCCGTCGACCAGGCCGCCGCCCACCGCCTGGTACGTCGTCGTCCACAGCTGCGCGAAGACCAGCAGCACCACGGCCGTGAAGGTGCCGCGGACGACGAGGTCACGGCCGTACACCAGGCTGGTCAGGAGCGTCTGGCGCAGAACCGCTCCATACTTGCCGGCATGGCTCATGGCGGTGCCTGGTACATCGCGGCGATGATCTCTTCCAGCGGTGGATCCGTGATGGTGACGTCGGCCACCCGGCAGGTGGCCAGGATGTGTGCCACGACTGCCTCGATGGGCTGCCGGGTTGGATCAACCTCCAGCGTCAGGGCGAAGTCTTCCTGGCGTAGCACGCTGACGCCGGGCAGGTCGACAACGCCCGGTGGGGCCAGCAGCTTGAGCGCGACAACCTTGCGCGAGAGAAACTGTCGCTTGAGCGCAGCCACCGAGTCGTCGAAGATCATCTGCCCGTGGTTGATCACGATGACGCGCTGGCACAGCTGCTCCACGTCGTCGGCGTCGTGCGAGGTGACGAACACAGTCGTGCCAGCCTGCGCGTTCAGCGCCCGAATGTGGGCGCGAATCCGCTGCTTGGCAACGACGTCGAGGCCGATGGTCGGCTCATCGAGGAACAGGACTTGCGGCTGGTGCAGAAGCGACCCGACGATCTCGCAGCGCATGCGCTCGCCGAGGCTGAGCTTGCGGACGGGCGTACGCAGCAGGGGTTCGACCTGGAACTGGTCGACCAATGCGGCCAGACGGTGCTCGTAGGCGGGGCGGTCCAGCTCGTAGATTTCGGCCAGCAGATTGAAGCTGTCGATGGGCGGCAGGTGGTACCACAGCTGGGAGCGCTGCCCGAACACAGCGGCGATCTGGTAGGCCAGCTTCTGCCGTTGTGCCCACGGCACCAGGCCCAGCACGAGAGCTGTGCCGGCCGACGGGTGCAGGATGCCCGTGAGCATCTTGATAGTGGTGGACTTGCCGGCCCCGTTGGGACCGATGAATGCGACGACCTCTCCAGGCTGAATCTGAAAGCTGATCCCGCCAACCGCCGCCACGTCGCGGTACCGCGGTCTCACCAGGGACACCAGACTGCCGCGCAGTCCGGGCGCCTTCTCCTTGGCGCGGAAGGACTTTCGGAGACCGTCCACCTGGACCGCCGGTGTTGAGCGCCCGAGCATCGCGTTTCCTGAGCAGGGCATTGTGCCTCACCGGGTAGTCCGTGCCTGCGCCTGCCAATCGTCAGGCCCGAGCCCTGCCCCGGCACACCGGCTCGATCAACCAGTGGGTGGACTCGACGGACGTGCTGAGCTACCCGGCATGGTTTGATCGCCTCAGGGCCCTCTACCTGGCGTCTTCGTCCCCGTCCCCGTCCCCGGCCCCGTCCCCGTAGCGCGCGCGCCGCTGGGGCCGCGTTGGGCCGCCCATCTCGCGGCGCAGCCACACGTGCAGCAGCACCTCGCACCACATGCGGTACGGGCGCCACGCCTCCGCCCGGCCCAGCACCGCCGCCTGGTCGGGCCGCTCCGCGAGATCGTAGGCCAGCTGCATCGCCTGCGGCGTGACGTCGTCCTCGGTCACCGCGTCCACCAGGCCGGCCCCGCGCATGACGATGCCTTGCGCGCTGAAAGGGCCCACGCCCGGGAGCGCCCGGAGCGCCGCCAACGCCTCGTCCACCGGCAGGCGGCGCAGCGCGGCCCGGTCCAGCAGCCCCTCCAGCGCCGCCCGCGCGATCCCGTGCAGGCGGTCGATCTTCTGCGCGTTGACGCCAGGGAAGTCCGTCAGCCCGAGCAGCGTCTGGGGGTCGGGAAACGCGGCGACCTCCCTGCTGCCAACCGTGACGCGGACGCCGAGCGCTTCGGCCAGCCGCTGGCGGATCTGGCGCGCCTGCCCCATGGAGCTGCGCTGACCGATGACGAAGTTCGCGGCTGCCTCGTACGGCGAGTGGAACAGCACCGGGCGGAGACAGCCGTAGCGCTCCTGGAGACGGCCTATGACCGGGTCCCGCCGGCCGACCTCGGGGAAGCCGCCGCCGTCGACGTCCAGCGAGACGACTTCTAACGCCTGACCCCAGGCGCGCTCAGCGTCCGGCCCCTCGGGGTGCACCGCGCCCGTGACCCGGCCGTCGGCTCCTTGCCGCAGCACCACCGCCGCCGACGTGCGCCAGCCCTCGACCGGGAAGGCCATGACGATGGCGCCCTGTTCCTCGGACAGCCAGCCGCCGAAGAAGCGGCCCTGGTTCGCCAGGTCGAAAGGCCCGCGCGGCTCGATCGCGAATGACATGCTGCCGATAGTCGCTCACCGGGCCCCCGTCACGCCAGCGCTCAGTAGCGCGTAGAGGGTAGAGAGTAGGGGGTAGAGGAGCCTGAAGCTCAGAGCGCGAGGCCACAAAGGCGCGCAGGGCGGAAGCGCGGCCCTCAGCCTGGTGCGCGCGCTCGATCAGCACCTCGGCCGTCACGAGTTGCGCGTGCGTCCGCGCCCACCCGGCCAGGCGCCGCGCCAACGCCGCGTACTCCCGCCAGCGCGAGCAGCCGGGCAGCCTGAGCCGTGTCCGGGCGCTTCTGGCGACGGAGCGAGCCATGCGACCACAGCGCTACAATACCTGACACCATGTCACCGTTTAGATCCGGCCCTCTTCCCGGCATGGACGCGTGGGGACGACCCATCCCTCGGCTTGGTGGGACGGCTGAGCTATGCGAAGAGCTCGACATCACTCGGCAACGGTTAGCGGAACTTCGTATTCGCGTCGATTTCCCGCACCCGGTGCTTCGCCTGGCGTCAGGCTCTCTCTACGACCTTGATGATGTTGCCGATTGGGCCGGCTCGACGCTGCGTCGTGGCCCCGGACGTCCACGCCGGGATGCCACCCAGAGCGTGCTGGGTGGGCGCTATCGGCTCGACGGGATACTTGGCTCCGGATCCTTTGCTGACGTGTACCGAGCCGAGGACCTTGCGACCCCCGAGCCCACTCGGGCCGCGGCAATCAAGATTCTTCGGGATCCAGACGTAGAAGGGCACGCTCGTCGCTTTGACCGGGAGCTCGCCATCTTGCGAGAGACTGTGCCGCCGCATCCGAACGTGGTTCCCATCCTGAGTCACGGAGTGGGAGATGATGGGCGCCCGTGGTATGCGATGCCGCTCGCTGTGGGCACCTTGCTGGACGAAATACGCGCGGGCGCTCCATCGCCTGACCGCGTCATCGACGCTATCAGGCACATCGGCGCCGGTCTGTCACACATACACGCGCAGAACGTGATGCACCGAGATCTATCCCCAACGAACGTTCTGCGCATGGACACGGGCGCACTTGCGTTGTCGGACTTCGGACTGGCCCGCGTAGGCGCACCAACGGAGAGTGCGTCGGCGGTGATAGGGACGCGTGCCTACGCCGCCCCCGAGGTCGCAGTTGGGGCACGTGCCTCGGCCCGGACGGAGGTGTTCGCTCTAGGGAAACTTCTGCTGCACCTGGTATCCGGCACACGTCCGGAGCCAGGCATCCCGGATGCGGTGGCAATCCCAGGCGATCAGTTCCGACCCATTATTCAGCGGGCCACGCAGCCAACGCCGGCGGCCCGCTACGCCAGCGTCCCGGAGCTCCTGGCAGACCTTGAAGAGCGGGTCACGTCTGTGCGCATGAAGACCGAGCGTCCGGACGATACCATGCGGCGGCTCAGGGAGGTCTTGCGGAACCAGCAGCAGCCAACAATCGTCACGCTGCGTGAGCTGCTCCAGACTGCCCTAGGGCCGGCTCGTGAGCAGATTTTCCGCCCCGGCCAGCCGTACCGCGACTCGCTTCCGGATGCCATTGCCTACCTGTCGAGAGACGCGATCCAGACGCTCTGGACGGAGGCGGCGGAGGACCTTGTGAAGCTCGTGGAGGCCTACAGTACGTATACTGCCAGCGCCCGGGGCTTCCCCTTCGCCTTCTGTGACTCGATCGCCGACTTCTTCGCTCGTGCGGCGACGATAACGGGTGATGCGCGTATCTTGCGAGCGGTGGCGAGGGCCTTGCCGCCCCTAGGCGCCAACCACAACCGGTTCTATGTCCGCGCGGTCTTTCTCGGGCTTATGCAACGCGTCCGAACGTTCGAGGAGGCCGCCTCCGTCCTGGCTGCCTTGGCGTCCGTCGACCGAGCGACACTGCACTGGTGCTTCGCCGAATTCAGCACCCGGACGTTGGCGGGGCCACTGCGCGATGTTCTCCAGGGGCTGCTCGAGGGGGATCAAACCGTGCTGGCGATCCTGCGCAGCTGAAGGATATATCGGCAACGGCTAGCCCGGATTAGTCAGGCCCTTTCGTCCTGCGCCTGTATCGGCCTACGTCACGGATGAGGGATGGGTCTCGGGAAGCCGCTTATGCAGTGGAGGACATGTGATCGATCCTGACAGTCAATCGGTGCTGCGGCGGGAGATTTCCGCTCGCATAACGGCAGATCGTAGCCTTCTCGATGAGTTGAGGAAGGAGCTGCAATCTCTCAAGGGACAGGTTCGCCGCATTCAACCGCGCACGACCACGGCGATTTCCTTGGTGGGAACTGATGGCGGCAACAACAGCATTGCTTTCGACCCATTTCTCATCCAGATAGTGAGGGTCGTAGACTCCAGTAACAATGAGTACTGCCTAGAAGCGATCAGTCCAACGAGTGACATCGCAGCTCTAGGCGCCAGGCAGTTCGGCTCGAGTGGCGAGCCGACCACCGCCTTGGGTGAGATGATGGCGTACCTCGAGGTCACCAACCTGTCGCAACTCAGCCACATGATACGGCCGGGCAAGAAGGGCGACCCCATCAGTCCTACCTGGGTGCAGGTCTACCGCGAGCTGATGGAGTGGGCGATTCTGTTCAAGCTGGTCCGCCAGAAGGACTTTGGTACGGACACCATCGTGGTGTTCGACGGACTCCTGCGCAGCAAGGCGTTCGCTGGTGATCTGTTCCGCCGGCTCATCGTCGGACTGCAGGAGGGCATCGTCCGGCTGTACCGGCGGTCACGGCGACGTCTGTACGTGGCTGGCGTGTCCAAGCGTAGCAAGGTGCTCGACCGCTACCGCTTGGCAATGGCACTGGAGGGCATTATGGCCAGCGACTTCCCTGCTTACGTTGAGATCCCCCGCGAGATCGAGGAGAAGGCCTACGTCTGGGCGGAGTATGCTCGGGGTAATGACCGCGAGGGAGTCGGCTCGGCTGAGCTCAACAAGTTCGTGGGCGGAAAGATGTTCTTTGTGAAGTTCGGCCGCCGTCCCCGAGACCCTATCTGGCCAGTCGACATCTTCGAGCCCCAGGTCGGCGAGGCGCCTGTTGTGCTGGGGTGCATGCTGTCCGACGCTCTCGATGGCTTCCCAGTGCCGCTGTATCCTCGCTGTCTCCAGAAGGCACACGAGAACGCGGCACTGGTCGACTTTGACTTCACCGTTCTCCAAGACCACATCTTCGGTGGCATCCGTGAGATACTCGGCAGCGAAGCGCCGATTCTGGACACGTTCCGCTTGCAAGACCTCGACCCCGCGCAAGCGCGGTACGGCTAGAGAGGGTCCGCCCATGACTGCGCTCAACTTCGAGCTGTTTCCACCGAAGCAGATCGTCGGCACGTTCCGCGGGTTCCGCGAAGGGGGCCTGGAGTTCCACGCGGATCTCGTTCTGCCTTACCGTACCGAGTTCCAGAGTGTCCCGATGCACGGTCAGTTTCTGCTGGTTCAGCTCGAGACTCCTGATGAGGCAGTTCTGGGCCGGATCACTGCTTTTTCGGCCGACGGACGCTTGACGTCCGCGGCGGGTGAGGACTTCAACATCCGGGCCATGCGCGACGGTCGAGTCGTCCCGGATGATCTCCGCGAGGACTACCTCCGCTACCGTGTCAATATTCGGGTCCTCGGGGTGCTACGTGGGAACGGAGGCGCACCGCCGACGTTCGTCGCCTCGCACCGTCGCCTTCCACACCTGGGAAGCCTCGTGGCGTTCCCCTCCGGTGACGTTATGGCTGCACTCGCAGGTCATCACGGCGACGGCGCGGACATCGGTTACTTTGCTCTCGGCGAGTACCTCTACGGCGAGGCCGTGGCTGGCCTGCGTCGTCTGGACTGGATGCAGCTCAAGCAACCCACCATCCGCGTGAAGTTCTTGATGGAGAATCTCGTCTCCCGACGCTCGTTCGTCTTCGCTCGGGCCGGCTTCGGTAAGTCGAATCTCGTCAAACTCCTCTTCAGCAGGCTCTACGAGACCACGCCCGGTGTGCGGAAGCGCGGTGACCGCGTGGCGCCGGTCGGCACTGTCATATTCGATCCGGACGGCGAGTACTTTTGGCCGGACGACAAAGGGCGGCCTGGCCTCGCGGACGTCCCGGCCTTACGCGAGCACCTCGTTGTGTTCACCTCGCGTAGGGCGCCCAGCGACTACTACCAGTCCTTTGTCGCTGGCGGCATCAAGCTCGACATCCGACGCCTCAAGCCCGCCGATGTCGTTGCCATTGCCCTTGGCCCTGATAGGCAGGAGCAACAGAACGTTCGCAAGCTGGCGAGCATGCGTGCGGACGACTGGGCGCGGCTCGTCGACCTCATCGCTGTGGATGGCAATCTTGCCGAATGGCGGGACGTTGCAAAGCTCCTCCACCTCGACACCGAGCAGCAGCAGGTTGAGGCATTCGCCGCGAGATCGAACATGACCCGCATCGTGCAGATGCTCCACGACCCAAGCAGCCAATTCATGGACATGCTGCTGGACGCGCTCAAGAACGGCAAGCTGTGCGTGGTGGACGTCTCGCAGATGCGCGGGCCACAGGCGCTCGTGCTCTCCGGCCTGCTGCTCCGAAGAATCTTCGACCGCAACCAGGCGGAGTTCACCAATGCTACCCCGGAGACCATCCCAACCATCGCAGTAATCGAAGAGGCGCAGTCAGTGTTGGACGGGCGGGCCACCTCTTCCGAGCCGTACATCACGTGGGTCAAAGAAGGGCGGAAGTACGACCTCGGGGCGGTTCTCATCACCCAGCAGCCGGGGAGCATTCCAGTGGAGATTCTGAGCCAGGGGGACAACTGGTTCGTTTTCCATCTCCTGTCGGCGGCAGATCTGCAGAGCGTCAAACGTGCGAACGCTCACTTCTCGGACGATATTCTCGCGGTACTGCTGAATGAGCCTATCCCCGGACAAGGTGTGTTCTGGAGCTCGGCGGCGGCAGGTGGAGGAATGGCTTACCCCATCCCGATGCGGGCGTTGTTGTTCGAGGACCTCCACACACCGCAAGATCCCCACAGTACTCGCGGCGCTGTCGAGACGTTTGCCTCCCAGATGCGCGACAAGCACCGTCGCGCTATCGCTGACGCGCTTCAATCCATGCCCGTGGCGGTGAGTGAGATGGATAGGACGGCGCCGATTGACCCAACCCCCGTAACGACCCTGGATAGCAGCGATCGTCCGGAGGAAGATGGGATTGATTTCAAGCAAACGTATGAGACAGCCGCGTTCGCGCGGCTAGTCCAAGACGCCAAGGCGATGGCCCGTCTTCGCAGCGACGTTGGTGCCAGCTACGGATGGGTGAAGTACTGCTTGGCCAGCTATCTTCCAGAGACGCTGGAAGATCGTGATCAGGTTGCATACAACCTCGTGCCCCGCGCGATGGACACCATTTTTGGCCCGCGTGATGACGCCTGGTACACGGTCAAGGTGGACGGGAGAGTTGTTATCCGCGTCGGCAAGCGGCCGAGTGCCATGCTGTGAGGCAGGTGCCATCGGCCTTCGCCTTGAATGGCGTTGGCGCCTACTTCACGATGTTCCCGCTGGCGTTCCCGTTGGACGTCCTCCAGCGACACGCGGGGCCGGACGATGTGGTTCTTGATCCGTTCTGCGGCCGTGGCACGACCAATTATGCGGCGCGCCTTCTTGGGCTGCCCTCGTTTGGCGTCGACAGCAGCCCTGTGGCCGCGGCACTGTCGGCGGCGAAGCTGGCGAACGCGGCGCCCGACGCGATCTGTGCCGAAGCGGAGCGTGTCTTGCGTGAGGTCCCCTTTCCAACAGATGTACCAAGCGGTGAATTCTGGGAGTGGGCGTACCACCGCGAGGTGCTTGCTACCGTGTGTCGACTCCGCGAGGGACTCCTCATCGATGCTAGATCAGACGCGCGCAAAGCCTTGCGGGCGGTCATTATGGGGGCCCTGCATGGCCCCCGCCCGAAAGTGAAGCCGCCGTCGTACTTCTCGAACCAGTGCCAGCGGACATACGCCCCTAAACCGGAGTACGCGGTACGTTATTGGCGTGTGCGTGGCTGCCGCCCCGACGCAATCGACGTCCTGCGTGTCATCCGAGCGCGGGCGGAGAAGTACTACGGCGCCGAGACGAGCGTCGGGCGGGGCGGCATCCTGTGCGCTGACAGTCGCGCGAAGACCGCCATTGGCCGAGTCACTGGCGCTGCCACAGTCACCTGGGTCATTTCATCGCCACCGTACTACGGCATGAACACGTACTTGCCTGATCAATGGCTACGTCGCTGGTTTCTTGGCGGACCCACGGCCGTAGACTACGGGAGTCCAGGGCAAGTAGACCATCGGAGCCCCCGGTCGTACGCAGCGCAGCTTCGCGCGGTGTGGCGCCATGCCGGCGAGGTGTGTGTTGCAGGGGCGCGCCTGGTCCTCCGCTTCGGGGGGATCAGGGACCGCAAGGCTGACCCGTTAGCTTTGGCCCTCGCTTCGCTCGCCGACACGGGCTGGCACGTGTTGTCAGTGGTTTCGGCAGGGACTGCGCTGCGAGGGAAGCGGCAGGCGGTCCACTTCTCGCATCCGAGCCCACGGCCACTCGAAGAGTTCGACCTCTGGGCGGTCTGGCGTCCGTAGCCTGATCGTCGCGGCGTCGCGTGGAACCAACTCCACCCCCATTCGGGCGATCCCGTTCCGCGGCGCGCACGCTTTCTGCGGTAGCGGGCCTGGGTCTTGATGCTGCGCCAGGCGTTCCTGTTCTTGTCAACGCAGCGGTGGGCGGCCCGGCTGCTGTCGGGGAACCCTGTTACCCGCGCTCTGCCGTGGCGGTTCGTCGCCGGGGAGACGCTCGACGCGGCGCTCGGCGTGGCGCGCCGGCTGGAGCGCCGCCGCATCAGGACGATCCTCGACCCGCTCGGCGAGAACGTCACCCAGGCCGCCGACGCCGTCGCGGCCGCCGACGCGGCCATCGCCGCCCTGCGCAGCATCAAACAGGCCGGGACTCCCACCCGCCTGTCGGTCAAGCTGACCCAGCTGGGGCTCGACCTGGGCGACGACTTCTGCCGGGCGCAGGTGCGCCGCGTGCTGGACTGCGCCCGCGTGTGCGGCAGCCACGTCTGCATCGACATGGAGGGCTCGGCCTATACGCAGCGCACGCTCGACATTTTCGACGGGCTGCACGAGGGGTACGGCCCAAGGGTGGTTGGCACAGTGATCCAGAGCTACCTGTACCGCAGCCAGGCCGACCTCGAGCGACTGGTCCAGAGTGGCGCGCAGGTGCGTCTCGTGAAGGGCGCCTACAACGAGCCCCCGTCGCTGGCCTACGCGGCCAAAGCCGACGTCGATCGCGCCTACGCGCGCCAGATGGAGCTGCTGCTGGCGCGGGGCGCGGACCCGGCCATCGCCACCCACGACGGGACGCTGATCCGCCACGCGCTCGGGTTCGTCCACCAGAACCGCGTCCCGCCCGAGAGGTTCGAGTTCCAGCTGCTGTTCGGCGTCCGCCGCGACTTGCAGGACCGCCTCGCCGGGCAGGGGTACGGCGTGCGCATCTACGTGCCCTACGGCACCCAGTGGTACCCCTACTTCATGCGGCGCCTGGCGGAGCGGCCGGCGAACGTCGTCTTCCTGCTCCAGTCAGCGCTGCGGGAGGCGCGGCCGGCGCGGACGACCGCCCGGCGTGGCGGCCGCCAGCCGTAGGCGGGCGCTGCGTTCGGCCTCGATCAGTGGATCAGTGCATCAGTGCGTCAGTGGACAAAAAGACAGAAAAGATAAAAAAGCGGGAGGGAGACCCCCATGGTCCCAGAGTTCCAGAACGAGCCGTTGACCGACTTCGCCCGGACCGAGCAGCGCCAGGCCATGCAGGCCGCCCTGGCCCAGGTGCAGCGGGAACAGGAGGCGGGGCGCGCGTGGCCGCTGATCATCGGCGGCGAGCGCGTCGCGCCCGGCGACTGGATCGCCAGCCAGGACCCCTGCCGCGCCAGCCGGACCGTGGGGCGGGTGGCCAGGGCGGGACGGCCTGAGGCCGAGCGGGCGCTGGCGGCAGCGTGGCACGCCTTCGAGGACTGGGCCCGCTGGACGCCGGCCGCGCGCGCCCGGCTGCTGCTGCGGGCGGCCGCCAGCCTGCGGCGCCAGAAGCACCTGTTCAGCGCCACCATGGTGTACGAGGCCGGCAAGACGTGGCCCGAAGCCGACGGCGACACCGCCGAGGCGATCGATTTCATCGAGTACTACGCCCGCGAGGCGGTCGAGCTGGCGCAGCCGCGGCCGCTGACGCGCATCGCTGGCGAGTCCAACGAGATGGTGTACCTGCCGCTCGGCGTGGGGGTCATCATCCCGCCCTGGAACTTCCCGCTGGCGATCACGGCGGGCATGACGGCGGCGGCGCTGGTGATGGGCAACACGGCGCTGCTGAAGCCGGCGAGTCTGACGCCGATCGTGGCTGCCCGCTTCGTCGAGCTGCTCGAAGAGGCGGGCCTGCCGCCCGGGGTGGTGAACTTCGTCCCGGGCAGCGGGGCCGAGGTTGGCGACTTCCTCGTCGCCCACCCGCGGACCCGGTTCATTTCGTTCACCGGCTCGCGCGACGTCGGCAGCCACATCTACGCCCAGGCGGCCACCGTGCAGTCGGGCCAGCGCTGGCTCAAGCGGGTGGTCGCCGAGATGGGCGGCAAGGACGCCATCGTCGTCGACGAGACCGCCGACCTGGACGCCGCGGCCGAGGGCATCGTGGCGTCGGCGTTCGGCTTCCAGGGCCAGAAGTGCTCGGCGGCCTCGCGCGCCATCGTCCTCGAACCCGTCTACCAGGAGGTCGTCGGCAAGGTGGCCCGGCGGGCCGAGGCGCTACGGCTCGGCCCGGCCGAGGACCCGGACTCCCAGATGGCGGCGGTCATCGACCAGGCGCAGTATCGCAAGGTGCTCGACTACGTGGGCGTCGGCCACAAGGAGGGGCGGCTGGTCGTCGGCGGCGAGCCGGCCGGCGACGAGGGCTGGTACATCCAGCCGACCGTCTTCGCCGACGTGCCCGAGACCGGCCGCCTGGCGCAGGAGGAGATCTTCGGCCCCGTGCTCTCGTTCGTCCGCGCCCGCGACTACGACCACGCCCTGGGCGTGGCCAACGGGACCGACTACGGGCTGACGGGCGGCGTCTACTCGCGGGACCGACGGCGGCTGGAGCAGGCGCGGCAGGAGTTTCACGTCGGCAACCTGTACCTGAACCGCAAGATCACGGGAGCTATGGTGGGAGCGCAGCCGTTCGGCGGCTTCGACATGAGCGGGACCGACTCCAAGGCGGGCGGGCCAGACTACCTCCAGCTGTTCACCCAGGCGAAGGTCGTCGTGGAGCGTTTTTAACCCTTAACTCTTAACCTTTGGCCTTTAGCCCCTCAAAGCCCATTTAGCCCATTTAGCCCAGCCTGTCCGAGCCGTACACGAGCCGGCCGCCCACCCAGGTGGCGCGCGCGCGGTAGTCCTCGCCGAGCCACACCAGGTCCGCGGCCATGCCAGGCACGATGCGGCCGAGGCTGGGCCGGCCGAGCAGGTCGGCGGGGACCGCGCTCGCGGCTGCTACGGCGCGCGCCGGGTCTATGCCGAGAGCCACCGCGTTGCCGACCGCCTCGTCGAGCCGCAGGGTCGAGCCGGCGATCACGCCGTCGGCCCGCACCGGGGGCGCGCCAGGCCCGACGTGCACGGCCTCGCCGCCGAGCTGGTAGTCGCCGGGAGGCATGCCGGCCGCGGCCACGGCGTCGGTGATCAGGGCAATGCGCCCCGGCGCCGCGGCGAACGCCAGCCGCGCCACGTCGGCGGCGACGTGCCACAGGTCGAGGATCAGCCCGCAGGTGAGCCGCGGGTCCACGAGAGCGTGGCCGACCACGCCGGGCTCGCGGTGGTGCAGGCCGCGCTGGGCGTTGAACAGGTGGGTCACCATGCAGGCGCCCGCGTCGGCCGCCGCCGCCACCTGCTCGGCCACCGCGTCGGTGTGGCCGACGCTGACCACGACGCCCGCGCGGTCGAGCTGGCGCACCGCGTCGAGAGCGCCCGGTCGCTCCGGCGCGAGAGTGAGAACCAGCAGCGTCCCCGGCGTCGCCGCCCCGAGCAGCGCCTCCAGCCGGGGCGGGGTCGGGTCACACAGGTAGGCCGCGTTGTGGGCGCCGCGCCGGCTGGCCGCGAGGAACGGCCCCTCGACGTGCACCCCGAGAAGGCGCGCGCCCGCACCAGGCCGGGCCGCCATCATGGCGCGCTCGGCGCGGCCCAGGCCGGCGGCGAGCTCCGGGATGGGGGCTGTGACGTACGTCGGCACGAAGGCCGTGACCCCGGTCTCGGGCAGGCGCGCGGCGACCGCCAGCCAGTCGTCGGGCGTGGCCGCCATGAAGTCGACGCCGAAGCAGCCGTTGACCTGGGCGTCGACCAGGCCGGGCGCCAGGATGCCGTCGGCCAGCACGACGTCGGGCCGGCCGGCCTGGCTGGCCGGCAGCACGGCCTGGATGTGGCCATCCGCCACGACCACGGCGGCATCCACGACGACGCGCCCCGGCACGACCATCCGGGGCGCGGCGATGACAGTCATAGCCGGCATTATTCCAGCGACTCCTGCAATTCCTGCATTCCTGCGCCAGCCGCCGGCCCGAAGACTCTGGTAGCGTAGTGGCAGAACGGGCGCTCGACCGAGGCTAGCCCACTTTCGCCACTTTCGCCATTTTCGACCGCGACGAGCGGCGCGAGCGTCCGAATTGCCCGTGCGTGTGACGCTCGTGTGACGCTGGTGTGACGCCCCACGAGGATACTGAGGTGGTGAGGCAGGCTGGACGGCGGCCGAGGACCGGCGCGGCCAGCCGGCGCAGTGTCGGACAGCGGCTGGCGAGGCGGGAGGTGGTGTGAGCAGCGACGAGCCAGGAGCGCGCGGACAGGACGTAACAGCACCCGGCCACGAGCCGGGGGTGCTGGAGGCGCCCGCGCGCGGGCCGGGCCGGAGCGTGGCGGCGGTCGACGAGACGGGCGGCGCGAGCGAGCCGGCGCGGGGGCTGCTGCCCTGGCCGGTGGTGGCCGCGGCGCTGCTCGGCGTGCTGGCCCTGATGCTGGGCCTGGGGCTGTGGGCGAACCAGGCGCTGCGGCCGGGTGTCGGGGTGACGCCAGCGGCCCAGCTGCTGCCGACGGCCCTGGCGGGGCCGGCGCGGACGGCGACCCCGGGCGCGGCAGCGGCGCCGGTCGCCTCCGTGACGGCGCTCGCGCCGACTGCCGCCGTGAGCGCCGTGAGCGCCGCGAGCGCCGCGACCGCCCTGCCGACGACCGGCGGGCCTGTAGCGGCGGGTAGCCCGGTCGCTTCGGCTATTCGGGCCCCCGCGACTCCGGCCCCGGCCGCGCCGCCTCCCGTCTCGGCAACCTCACCACCGGCTCCGGTTGTGGCGGCATCCCCGTCGACGACCGCGCCCTCGCCGCGGCCGACAGTCGACCCCGTCCTCGCCGCCGAGGTGGGCAAGGCGTACGAGCGGTACTGGGACGTCCGAGCCGAGGCCCTCTACAACCTCGACACGTCGCACTTGAGCGAGGTGAGCGACGGAGACGGTCGGCAGGTCATTGAGCAAGCGATTGAGAAGCTACGAGCAGACGGGCATGCTGTCGACACCCGTGTCGAGCACCGCTACAGGGTCATCTCCGTCTCTCCTGATCACGCCGAAGTCGCCGATCAATATGCTGATAAGAGCCTCTACGTTGACCCCATATCTCACGCTCCACTCGATTCTAACCCCAGTCAGCACATCGAAGCAGCAGATAATTTGAGAGCCAAAGAGTTATATGAAATGCAAAAAATTGAAGACACTTGGAAAGTGGTAAAGGGATTCGCGAGTGATTAGATCCACTGCTTTTCTGCTTGCTGCCTTGTTCTTCACAATAGCCATTGCCTCACTGTGCGTTGATTCGGCATCAGCTGACGGCTCTTGTTCTTCCACTAGCGCCGCAAGTGGCCAATGCTTGATCCAACAACGGGCAGTTGCACTACCATCTCTTGACAGTAGCAAGAGCGCGGCATTCACGGATGATGGGAATGGAGGGATCGCCTCAGTAACGCAGGTCAGTGGCTCGGGCCCGGGCAGCGGCAACCGGTTCTGGCGGGGGGCGCCGGTGCCGCGGGGTCCTGTGCTGGCGGACGGAGCGGCCGCGGAGCTGCCCGGCTACTGCCGGCACGACGACTACATGTACCTGCCGGCCAACGCCACCAGTGGACTGCCCTGTGGCGGGGCCCCCGTCGTCGTCACAGGTGACAGTATCGACCCGCACGCCTGGGCCGTCACCATCGAGCGCGATCTGCCGCTGCCCGACCTGACCATCAAGATGAACCCGCGACTCGGGCTGGTGCGGCTACCCACCTGGTTCTGGGTCGACGGCTACACCGGCGGCGTGCTGTCCCAGGGGCAGACCATCACCGTCCACCACCAGGAGTGCCACAGCGAGGCCGTCCGCGACGGGGGCGGCGATGCCGTCCTCGATGGCGGTAGCGCGCCCCAGACGACCAACGTCTGTGAGACCAAGACGGACGCGCTGCTGGTGGAGGTGCGGCTGTTCCCGACCCACTACCGGTGGGACTTCGGCGATGGCGCCAGCCAGGCCGTGCGCTGCGGTGGCGACCCCG
>JAABUZ0100001061.1_pt1 | contig 56139 bp, 37 predicted proteins | sample 5562091 | NCBI WGS metagenome assembly JAABUZ01 (sample SAMN12813069, study PRJNA571459) | rock metagenome | isolation source: Antarctica rocks | place: Antarctica: Victoria Land, Linnaeus Terrace sud | collected 2015-12-21 | reverse complement strand
AGGTGTACGCCGCCGCCACGACGGACGAGGTGTCGTTGATGGCCGTGCCCGCCCACAGGCCGAAGGCGTGCGACGACAGATGCATCAGGTGGCCCAACGGCGGGAAGAGCAACACGCCGCCGACGTTGTAGAGGAACACGGTGGAAATAGCGTAGGCCACGGCGGCCCCGTCGGCCTCGATGGCGGGAGCCAGGGCGCCGATGGCCGAGGCGCCGCAGATGCCGGTGCCGACGCTGATCAGGCGGGTGATGGTGCGCTCGATGCCCAGTACGCGGCCCAACGCGAGCATGGCGCCGACGCCGAGGACCAGCGTACCGAGCATGACCAGCAGCGAGGCGCGGCCCGTCGTCCAGACCTGGGCCAGGCTCAGGCCCGTTCCCAGCAGCACAATGGACGTCTGCAGCACGCGTTTGGAGGCGAAGCGCACGCCCGGGGCCACGGCGTCCGGGAGGCGCGCAAACTGGCGCACGGCGATGCCAATGAGGATGGCGATGACCGAGGCGCCGATGAGCGGCACGACGCGCGCGAGCGCCGAGGCGACGGCGGCGATGGCCACGGCCAGGAGCAGTCCCGGCCCGATCGCCGCGATGGTCCCCCGCGCCTTTCCACTGGCCGTGGCAGGCAGTCCCGCCTTGCCTCCGCCTGGGGAAGGGGCGCGCCCATCTCCATCGCTCGTCTGCCGTATCGTCTCTACCGGCTGTGCCATCGCGCGCTTATCCTCCTGCTATCCCTTTCCTCCTAACCATACGCCACGCGGATGCCGAAGTCCAAGTATATTTTCTAGGGATGATACAAACATGATCTTTGGATAGGAGGAGGGTGAGGGCGCAATATGGGCGTGACACTGGCGCAACTGGAGACGTTCGTGCGCGTGGCGCGGCGGGGCAGCTACACGCGCGTGGCCGAGGAGTTCCATCTGACGCAGCCGGGGGTGACGCAGCAGGTGCGCGCCCTGGAGCGGCAGTTCGGCGTGCGGCTGGTCGACGTGGTGGGGCGTCGCCCGATCCTCACCGACGCGGGGCGTTTCCTGGCGGCGCGAGCGCCGGCCATCCTTGCCGGCGCGGCCGCGCTGGAACGCGAGATGGGCGAGTTCGCGACCACACAGGCAGGCGAACTGACTGTCGGCGCGACGCTGACCATCGGGACCTACGTCCTGCCGGACCTGCTGGCGCGCTTCACGGCGACGCATCGAGGGGTGCGCATACGGGCGGAGGTGGCCAACACGGCGGCGATGGCGGTGCGCCTGCGCGATGGCGCGCTGTCCCTGGCCTTGGTGGAGGGACCACTCGACGGCGAGGACCTGGCGATCACACCGTTCCAGGAGGACCGCCTGACGCTCGTCGCGTCACCGGGCCATGGGTTGGCGGGGGCGGCGTCCGTCGATGCGCGGACGCTCCACGACGCGCCCTTCATCTGGCGTGAGCAGGGCTCGGGCACACGAGCCCTGGCCGAACGGGCGCTGGCCGCGGCCGGGGCGACGCCGCACAGCGTCCTGGAACTGCCCAGCGGGGAGGGCGTGGCGCGGGCGGTGGAGGCGGGGCTGGGTCTGGCGATCCTCTCGGAATTGGTAGTGGGCCGGGCGGTGCAAGAGGGCCGTCTCGTGGCCATCGATATCGCGGGCGTCGACCTGCGGCGCACCTTTCGGCTGGTCCACCTGCACGGCCGCACCCTCTCGCCGGCGGCAAACGCCTTCGTCGCGCTCTGCCGCCAGGCGTCATGTTGAGCGACGAGGACTTGAGGCGTTTCCGCCATCCCTGCGTCGTCGGTCCGGCGTCCAGCTTGAACGGGAGCAGGTTAGGACTATAGATCACTCTACCACCGCCACGCCATGCGGACATCGTAACCAACGACGCGACGCGAGAGAGAGGCCGGGAAGAGCGAATCTCCCCGGCGAACTACGCATGACCGGCCGGCTACTTGTTGGCCGAGCCCGGCTCGGCGAGGGCGCGGTGCGCCGCGGCCTTGGCGGTCTCGAGCAGGATTTCGTTCGCGGCGCCCTGCAGCTTGGTTTTGAGCGAGCCGGCGACCGCCTGGTCTTTACCCGCCATCAGGGCCTCGAAGCCATGCTGGGCCACGTCACTCGGGTCATCTTGACTATGTACATACGTTTGGGGTACATTCGGTGTAGATAGCTGCCGTACCGTCCCGTGTGCGGACATAGTAGTGCGTATTGGAGACTATGATGCCTACCGTTGCTACCCCTAAACGAGCACATCTGCAAACAGGACTGTCCCCGGAGCAGGTCCGCGCGGACAAGCATGATCGGTTTTCGGCCCGTCTTAGTGCGGTACAGAAGGCCATCCTCCAGCAAGCTGCCGAGATCGAGGGGCGCACGCTAACCGAGTTCGTGCTCGTGCATGCCCAAGAGGCAGCCCAGAAAGCGATCAGGGAGCGCGCTATCTTGCGCCTCAGCGAGCGCGACTCGATAGCTCTCGCCCAGGCCCTCGAGTCTCCATGGGAGCCGAGCGAGGAATTGCGCGCCGACATTCGCCACATGCGTGACCTCTTCGGCGACGACTGAGGCGCCCGTTGATGGGTAACGCGTCCGAGACGAGGATGCCGTCTCTTATCGTAGAGCCTCTCGCGTCGCGTCATGACCGGGTGGCTTTCTCATGCGGGACGCCCAGGCTCGACGAGTATCTCCAGCGGTATGCCGCGCAGAACAGGAAGCGTGACCTCGCCCAGTGTTTCGTGCTGACGCCACGAGCCGGAACGTCCGAGATCATGGGCTACTACACCCTGAGCGGGCACTCCATCGAGGTCACGACTTTACCCTCAGACCTCGCCCGGCATCTGCCGACTGGCATACCGCTGCCAGCCACCCTGCTCGGGCAGGTAGCCGTCGATACGCGCTATCAGGGGCGGGGGTACGGCGAGAAACTCGTCCTGCACGCGCTCCGCGCGGCACTGCGTGCGGCACGGGAGGTCGCCTCGATCGGGGTCGTGGTCGATGCCCTGACCGACGAACTGGCGCCGTTCTACGCGAAGCCGACGCTCGGTTTTGTCGAACTTCGCGATCGACCCCGGCATCTGATCGCCCCGATGAACCGCATACGCGCCATGTTCCCTGACGACGCGACAGAGGTTTCCGACGTGTTCGACCTCATGGAGAGGGCGGCCTATATGCGCGACCTACTGAACGACGCGCGGGACTCCCTGCAGGACCTCTCCGCCGGTGGCGCCAGCGGGCGTGTGGGCGAGATCCTCGACGAGCTACAACGGCGTCTCGACACGCTCCAGGCCAAGGGATGAGCGACAACACACATCCTCTCACGACACCGGGACCCATGCCCGGCGGATTGCGCAGCGCCAGGTCTCCGCTCATGGCGGCGTGTCCCGTCGTGCCCTGCAAGCGGACCACAGTGGCGACGTAGCAGCACGGGGACGCGCCGCTACGCCGCAGCCCTACCTCACTCGTCACTAGTACCGCACGACGTAGATTCCTCCACACATTCGACACGGTGTCTCATGCCCTGGAAACCTACCACACGCCTGTAAGAAACGGCGGAAGGTTTCCAGACGAAAGGTATTAGCTACTCGGGCGTATACAATACACCCCTACTCGTCACTCCTCGTCGGTCTTGCCGCTGGCGGCGCGGATGGTGTCGACGACGGAGGCGTCGGCGAGGGTGGTGGTGTCGCCCATCTCCTGGCCGTTGGCGATGTTGCGCAACAGACGCCGCATGATCTTGCCCGAGCGCGTCTTGGGCAGGTCGGGCGTGAGCATGACCTGCTTAGGCCGCGCGATCGCCCCGATCTTGCGGCTGACGTGCTGGCGCAACTCCTCGCTGACCCGTGCGCTTGGCTCGACGCCCGACTTCAGGATGACGAAGGCGAAGATGGCCTCGCCGGTCAGGGCGTCCTGCTGGCCTACCACCGCCGCCTCGGCCACGCGCTGGTCGTCCACCAGCGCGCTCTCCACCTCGATGGTGCTGATGCGGTGGCCGGAGACGTTCATCACGTCGTCCACGCGCCCCAGCAGCCACAGGTCGCCGTCACTGTCGCGCCGCACGCCGTCGCCCGCGAAATAGCGGTGCGGGAAGCGGCTCCAGTAGGTCTGCTTGTAGCGCTCGGGGTCGCCGTAGAGGCCGCGCAGCATGCTGGGCCACGGGCGCGTCAGCGCCAGGTAGCCGTCTTCGGGACCCTCGATCTCCTGGCCGGCGTCGTCGAGCACGGCCGCCGCGATGCCGGGCAGCGGCCGGGTGGCCGAGCCGGGCTTGGTGGTGGTGACGCCGGGCAGCGGGCTGATCATGATCGCGCCGGTCTCGGTCTGCCACCAGGTGTCCACGATGGGGCAGCGCCCCCCGCCGATGTGCTCGTGGTACCACAGCCAGGCCTCGGGGTTGATGGGCTCGCCGACCGAGCCCAGCAGGCGCAGCGACGAGAGGTCGTGCTTCTCCGCGTGCTCCGTGCCCCAGCGCATGTGCGCCCGGATGGCCGTGGGCGCGGTATAGAGAATGGTGACCTTATACTTCGCGATGATGTCCCACCAGCGGTCGGGAGCCGGGTAGTCGGGGACGCCCTCGTAGAGCACGCTGGTGGCCCCGTTGGCGAGCGGGCCATAGACGATGTAGGAATGGCCCGTCACCCAGCCGATGTCGGCCGCGCACCAGTAGACATCCGTGTCGGGCTTGAGGTCGAAGACGTTGGCGTGCGTCCACGCCACCTGCGTGAGGTAGCCGCCCGTGGTATGCACGATGCCCTTGGGTTTGCCCGTGGTGCCGCTGGTGTAGAGCAGGTAGAGCATGTCCTCGCTGTCCATGTGCTCGGGCGGGCACTCCGCGCTCTGGGCGGGTACCACGTCGTGCCACCACACGTCGCGGCCCTCTTGCATGGGAGTCTCCTCGTCCAGGCGGCGCACCACCAGCACCTTTTCGATGCTCGGCGTACGCTCCACGGCCGCGTCGGCGTTGGCCTTGAGCGGAACGACCTTGGCCTTGCGATAGCCGCCGTTGGCCGTCATCAGCACTTTGGCCTCGGCGTCGTCGATGCGGTCGGCCAGGGCGTCGGCGGAGAATCCACCGAAGACGACGGTGTGCGCGGCCCCGATGCGGGCGCAGGCCAGCAGGGACACGGCCAGTTCGGGGATCATGCCCATGTAGATGGCCACGCGGTCGCCCCGCCGCACACCCAGGCTCTTGAGCGCGTTGGCACAGCGGCACACCTCGTTGAGCAGCTCCTGGTAGGTGATAGTGCGCGCGTCGCCCTTTTCGCCCTCGACATAGTAGGCCACGCGGTCGCCTAGCCCGGCCGCGACGTGGCGGTCGAGGCAGTTGTAGGCCACGTTGAGCGTGCCGCCGACGAACCATTTGGCGAACGGCTCCTGCCACTCCAGGACGGTGTGCCAGGGCGCAAACCAATCGAGGCGCCCGGCCTGCTCGGCCCAGTAGGCCTCATAGTCGGCGTCGGCGCGCGCGTAGACCGCGGGGTCGGTGATGGTCGCCCGTGTGGCGAACTCCGGCAGGGGCGGGAACGCGCGTCCTTCTTCTATTATCACCGCCTCAGGGGCGCCATCCGCGGTCGAGACGGTCCTATCGGTCGTATCAGCCATGCGTCACTATCTCCTCTCCGATCAATGCGGGAATCCGACGTGTTTGCATCGTAGCCCATCGCACCGCCCTCGTCAACCTACGACCTGGCAGCGCGCGTCACCATTGACGGGAACGACGGAACGGCTTGATTGGCTACTTGTCGGCCGGTCCCAGCCCGGCGAGGCGGCGGTGCGCCTCGACTTCGAACGGATTCGAGAGGCATTCTTGCACGGGTAGACTAAACGACGAGCAGGCGGCCGTCAGCCTACGTGAGGATGCTGACGGCCGCCTGCTTATCGCCAAGACGGGTAGGTGATCGTTTGTTAGCGCGTCATGCTGCTGATGAGCACCGCTCCATAGGGCGTCGCGGGCTTGGTGACCGCCGCGGAGCCTTCGGCGGTGACGAAGACAAAGGCGACATGGCTCATCATCACCGTACGGGTACCGGCATAGGACCCATTGCCCGTAGTGTGGAGAGGAATCTTGGCCAGCATGCCCATCATCATATGAGTGCGCGACGGCATCTGGTCGGACGCCCAGGCGACGTAAACGTGGCGCACCGAATGGTCCTGGATGCGGATCATGGTGGCGGCGGGCAGATTCGCCGCGGTGATCGTCACCTTGTAGTCGTCCATCGATGTCTGCGCGACCACGGCGGACCCCATGGCATGGCTGGCCATCATAGTGCTGTGGAGTTGGAGCATGTGCGAACTCGCGGCGGACGCCGAGGCGGCGACGCCGGTGAGCGCCAGGGCCAGACCGCTGGCGAGGGCGAGTGAGCGCGGAGCGATAGCCATGTATAAGATCTCCTATCGTCGATGTAGTCCTGTCGAGAGGTAACGATATCCCGACACTTCATCATCGGTCATAGACCTTACGCCGGGCTAACCTAACCATTACAGAGAGATTACAGAACGTGTCCGCTTTCCCATCATGCTCTCGTGCAGAGTGCCGGTCGCACACGTATCAGGATGTACTCCGTGCGATGGGCATGGGGGCGCGCATCGGTGACCTGCACGCCGATTGTCGTGGGGGGCGCTACCTTCTCAACGTTCACCCGCAGACGGGCACTGCCATACCGATCGGTCCGCAGCGTGGTAACCAGGCGGTGATGATGAGGGAACAGGAGTGTCATCCGCAATGGCACGTGGGCATAGTAGCTGACATGCACCGTTTCCATGCGCGGGCAGTTCACAAGGGTACCAGGCACAATGGTGACCACCATGTCGGAGATCGTCAGGAGGCGTGAGGTCCGCGCATGCTGTCTGTCGGATAACACCCAGACTGCGACCCGCGCAACGATCGGGCCGCGACCGCGCGCGAGGGTCCGAGGCGCCGCGACGGTGAGTGCGGCGTACCCATGCGCGTCCGTCACGTCATACAGCGAGCGTGACGATTGGCCTGGAAAAGTGACGAGGACACGCACGTAGGCGCCCGCGCTATGGGGGAGGGAAAGGGCGATGCGCTTGACGGCGCCCGGGCGCACAACGGGGAGGAACAGCGCCACTTGGCGCCACGGGCCGGCCACCGCTTGCACGAAGACATGCCCGGTCACACGGCCATTGCGCAACCTGAGGTCGCGGGGTACCATGGCGCTGAGCGTGAGTCGGGCGCGCGTATCCGTCAGGCCAAAGAGCGAGAGAGGCCGCTGACCCGAGAAGGTGACGGTCGCATGCACCAAGGCGTCTTTGACGTAGGAGATGACAAGGCGCTGCATAGTCCCAGGCCGCACCAGCAGCGGCTGCACGACCACACGTAGCGCCGGGATTGCTGTGTATCGTGGTGTCGGTCGATGCGCCCCCCTTCCCTGTCCTGACAACGCGGTCGGCGCGCTGCCGGGGCCCGCGGTTGGGGTGGTGGACGAGGCGCTGCCGGGACCCGTGGTCGGGGTGGTGGACGGAGGCGGCGCGGCGCCCGCCGTGGGCGAAGGCTGTAGGGCATTCGCCGTGGACGAGGGCGGCGGGGAGACATCGGCCCATGTCACGACGCCAATATTAGACGTGAGGGAAGCCGTCCCCACCCTGGCGGTGGCGACGACGCTATCGGTCCCTGCGTTGTCGCCGCGGTCTGAGAAGGTCGCCATACCGCTGGCGTCCGCTCTCACCGCGACGGTTTGCGCATTGGCGCCGGTAATCGTAAAGGTTATCGTCGTACCGCTCGGGCTAAGGACGTTGCTAAGAGTCGCCGTAAACACCTGTGTCGTTCCCAGTTGAAGCGGGGACGGGATGGCTGCCGGCGCCAGGCCAAGTTGGGGGACGCCACTCGTCGGCGCCGTCGTGCAAGACCCATCCGCGTTCGTCACCTTCACGATGCTCGTCGACTGCGTCGCGTAGAAGCAGCCATCAGGTCCCACGGCCGTGAAATCACCTCGGGTACCGCCCGTGACGATATCCGTGAGCGTGGGGGGGGACGTGCCGAGGTCTATCTTGGTGATGCTCCCATCGTTGCGGTTGGCCAGGAGGAACGAAGGCTGGCGCGGGCCAGGGCCGGCCGCCACGGCGATGCCGTCTATCGAGGGGACGCTCACCCCCAGGGATGTGACCATACCCGGATGTGCCTGATCGGTCCCCGCGATCTTCACCAGGGTGTTGTTAGACTGGTCCGCGGCGTAGAGCGTTCCATCTGGACCGAAGGTGAGCCCATCGGCGTTTAGAGACGACGCATACGCTGTCACGGTACCAGCCCCCCGCGCGAAGTTGGAGATCCGGACAATGGCGGGCGTGCAGCTCATACATTGCTCTGAAACGAACAGGTCGCCGCTCAGCGGATCGGTGGCGATGCCGGTGGGCGTGGGTATGCCGGTGGCGATGGTCTGGACGATGGCGCCGGTGGAGGGATTGAGTTCGACCACGGTGTCCGTGGAATGGAGGGTGGCATAAAGGTGTCCATCCTTCCCGAAAGCCAGGCCAACCGGAACACCAGGAATAGGGGTCGTGTTCACTTGCGTCACGATAGAGGCGCTACCCCCCGTCGCTCCAAAGAGGTTTATCGTGTAGAGAGAGCTAGATGTGTAGTCCACGACGTAGAGCGTATTCGATGAGTCAAAGGCGAGGCCGGTTGGGCCAATGGAGTCGCGAGCGGGGAACCCCGTGGCGACGGTCGTCACAGCGAAGCCAGGGGCCGGGCTGCTCGCGAGGGCTCGTGGCGAGGCTGATATGCCAGACCACAGGCTGATTAGCACGATGATGAGGGCTGCGTGGCAAAACTTGATCATGTGACCGTCCTTTACTGACGCTGCAAACGTGTCACTCTCGGAGATAAAACGGCCGAAGTAGTATGACGCAATGTAATATGACACAATGCGATCGGCCCATCGAACACATCCTATACTTACGCATGCGCGTACATATAAAAATATCTTACATCATCCGCTCATTTTTGTCCCCCCCGAAAACGACATGGCCCTGACAACACCCTTCCCTCACATGGATGACTCCTTTCGATAGTTCCGCAGGAGAATCGTGGTGAGCGGGAGAGGCCCGCCTACGACAGCGGGGCGCATGGTATGGCGCTCCAGCCGCGCGTTCGCGCACCACTGCGTCTGATAGACAACATCCACGAGCCTGCCGCCGTTGGCGGGGTAAAGCGTCGTCGGGCCCACCACCTCGCTGATCGGCGGCCCCAGGAAGGCGAACCCGAGGCTGGCCTGCTCCGCGCCCATCCACACGCCTCACGGAGCGCGCGCCAGTGCGTGAGGCTACCCGTCACCATCACCAGTCGGCTCAGGATGGGGTCGCGTGCCAGGTGCGGCCGTCGTCGGCGCTGGCATAGACGCCGCCCTCCGTCCCCGCGTAGACCGTCGACCTGTCGGGCGAGGCCAGCAGCGTCCAGACGGTCTTCGTCGCGATGTCCTTGCCTTCCGGCAGGCCCGCGTTAGAGCGGTTCCAGGTGGCGCCGCCGTCGGTCGAGCGGTAGACGCGGTTGAGGTCGCTGAGCAGGAGCGTATGGGTGCGGGCGACCCCGGTGAAGGCGATGACCGTTCCCTCGATCGATCCCGAGCGCGTTCCGGGATGCTGGGGACGCGACCAGTGGATGCCTCCGTCGGTCGAGCGAAAGACCAGCGCCCAGCGAGTTTGGGCGTCGCCGCCGATAAAGACGCGCCGGGCATCCCAGGGCACGGCGTAGAAGCTACTGATGCCTGTATAGGTGAAGAAGTCGTCCGGGGCCGTGGGCGTCCTGGCGGCCACTTGCCACGTCCGCCCATCATCCCGCGAGCGGTAGACGAAATTAGTTCCGTCCGACTCTGTCCCGATGGGCAACTGCAGGGCCAGGAACGTCCCGTCGGCGAGGGCGACGACGCCCTGTTCGCTCTCGAATTGGGCCGATGGCCCTACCGAGCCCCAGGTCCGGCCACCGTCGACGCTGCGTGCCAGGCCCCGAGGGCAACGAAGGTTGGCGTCGGCATGTGCGACGTCTTGAGGGCAGAAGTACGAGAGGACAAGCGTGCCGGTGCGCGGCGAGACTGCGGAGTTGAACGTGAGGATGCGGATGTGCGGCAGGCCAATCGTCCTGCTGGTCCAGATCCGGCCGCCGTCGTCGCTGCGGTAGACGCTCGACCCATTCGACGTTGAACTGGCGACATAGGTGGGGCCGGCGATGATGACGTTGGGGTGACCTGGCGGGACCAGCAGCGTCCCCACCTGGATTTTCGCGGGGAAGGTCGTGATGGGCCTCCAGCAGGCGCCGCCATCGGTGCTGCGGTAGAGCCCCTTGCCCCTTGTCCCGGCGAGCAGCGCGTGGCCTGGCCCCGTCGCCAGGGCGGTCACGGCCCGTGGGGCGCTACAGGGAGACGCGTCAGCCTGCCTCATACCCGTCCCAGCGATGGTGGGAAGCAGGGCGCACAGGACGGCTATCGTGATGGCGCCGCGCGTGGCAATGGTCATCGTCGCTACTCCTAATCGTCCTGCTGTACGCAGGACTCGACATACAATAGCCTCCCGTTGTCGGGAGCGCGCGTACCTCCGCGGTACGCAGCGGAAGCGGGACCTTGTTCGTTGGCAACTAATAGTTGGGCGACGCCTGCGTCGTCCATCCCTTCCAGTCCAGGGCCTCCGTGCCGAGGGCGCCGAGTTGGATCAGTACCTTCTCGCCGTGCGGTCCGCGATGCCGCTCCAGCCGCGCGTTGACGAACCATTGCGTCGGATAGGCAAGGTCCACGAACCTGCCGTTGACGCCGTTCCCCAGGCCCACCATCTCGCTGATCGGCGGCCCCAGGACGGTAAGGCCGCCGTGCGCTTGCCAGTAGCGGAGCATGTCCCCTTGCAGCGTGTGGCCCGTTTGGGGGAAGTAGAGGCGCGTCGTGGTCCGAGCGACCGGCGCGACCCGGTGAAAGCTCAGCCCCTCGTCGGCAAGCGCCTGGGCGCCCAGGGCAGCAAACACCACGCGCCCGTTGCGCACCTCCAAGCCCAGGTTGGCGAAGACCTGGGTCCGCGCGCCGGTCATCGTGTCGGTGTACGCCTCGGTCAAGGGCCAGCCCAGCAGCGCGCTCCATCGCTGGTACGCGGCAACGAACGGGGTGTCCACGCTGTGTCGGGCGGCGGCCACGTAGAGCGCGGTGGGCGCCCGACTGGCGGGCAGAAGCGATGGGGGCACGAGCGGCAGGACGAGCGGGCGCCAACTCGCGCCGGCGTCGTCGCTGCGATAGAGCGCGCCCTGCACCGTTCCGCTGACGACGCGCGAGGCGACGTAGACCGGATCGCCCGCGCGCAGGCCCCCGCCCACGGCGCTGATCGCGCTCAAAGGGACGGGCAGTCGGTCACTGAGCGACAGCCGTGGACCCGCCAGTCCGCCCCCGGTGAAGGCGTGGATACCGGCCTCTGGACCACGCGGATAGAATCCGTAGGAGCGCCTGGTCCCGAAGACGTTGTCCACGACAAACGCGGGGCACGCGCCCGCGAGGTCGCCGGCGCAGGTTGCCGCGCTCCAGGTGCGCCCGCCATCGGAGGAGAGAAAGCGCCGATCCGACGGCAGCCGTGCATCCGTCGACTGTCCAACCAGCGTCGCGCCCAGGTGGGGGTCGATGCTCAGCGCGAAACGTGCGGCGCCCAGCCCGTGAGGGAGGCGCAGCACGCTCCAGGTTGCCCCGGCGTCGTCGCTACGCTGCCAGGTCACGGTCATGCTTTGTGTGCTGCTCGGGCCAGCATCGACGACGTACACGGTATCGCGTCGGCGCGGGTCGGCCACCACGCCGCTGGGCTGCTGGATGGACGCGGCCTGCACCGCGCGCCATTGCAGCCCGTCCGTGTCCGAGACGTAGAGGTTGCCATCTGGCCCGCCGTCGGGTCCGTTGCCGGGGTCCACGGCGTACAGGCGCGTCGTGCCGAGGGGACCGAACGCGGCGGCGGTAAAGCCTACGTGGTAATCCACGATCCCTGTTTCCGTCACCGTCTGGGGCAGCGTCCAGGTGAGGCCTCTGTCGCCCGAGAGGAGGAGGTCGTACCATGTGTGGAGCCGGCCTGCCCCACCGGTCTGGCTCAGGCCCATAGATAGATGCGTGCCGTCGGGGCCGACGACCAGGGGGGCGAGCGTGAAAGTGTCGGGGCCTCTAACCTGCGGTGAGTGGCCCGCGCCGAACACCTGCTCGGTCAGGTCGATCCACGTGGCGCCGCCATCGGCGGAGCGCATGATCCACAGATCGTCATGTTGCTGGTCAACCAGCTGCCGCGTACCGGCGACGATGACGGTACGCGGATACAGCGGGTTGACGCTGACCCAATCGATGTAATAGTGAATCGTCGCGGCCATGACGCGCACTCTGGCGACGCCATTTGGGTGCGGCGTCACCAGGACGGCGGCGAGCGCGATACCGGCGAGGGCGGGAGCCCATCGGATCTGTCTCATCATGTACTCCTGGTCAAGCTCCGCCACTCGTCACTCCAGCACGATGGCGTCGGTGTAGACGATGCGGCGCTCGTAGGGATATTCAGGGCTAAAGTTGTCGGTATAAAACGGTTCGCCCTCCGTGATGACCAGACGGTACTGCCCGTCGCCGGGGTCCTCGGGCAACAACACGTCGCCGGTGGCCGTCATCTGGCCACCGCCGAGCGAGTGCGGGCGCAGGTCCCAGATGAGCGGCTCCTTGGTGGTGACGGTTTTAGGGTGGCCACGATACGTGTAGGTGGTCGTCACGTCGTGGAGGGAGGGCAGCCACGTCGGGTTGCCCTCCAGGCCGACGCCGGCCGTCCGCTTCTCCAACGCCGCCTGGAAGCGCGCCGGCGTGTGGGGCGGCTTGGGCGGTGGATTGCCCTGACCGCCAAGTGGTGGAGGGGTCCCGCCGGAGGAGCCGTTGTCCCCTGATGAGCTGTAATCTCCGTCCTCCGTCCACTGGGCCGAGGCCAGCGTCCCGGAGCCGGGACCGCTGACCGACACGCTGACCTTCTTCCGATCCGTGGCGTCGAAGACGAGGGTGGCCACGCGCTCGGCCGTCAGCTGGACCACGTCGGTGACCACCACGCTGCTGAGGTAGCAGGAAACCGGCGCCTCGTCGAGCGAGTTGGGCTGGTAGCGCGCCAGGGCCAGCCGTACGAAGGGGAAGTAGGCCGTGCCGATGGCGAGTTCGATGTCCACGTACCACAGCCGGCGCTCGCGGTCGAACTCCGGCTTGAAGCCGACGACGTTCGGACCATAGTTGCTGACCCCGTCGGGACCAGTATAGCGGACATCGTTCTTGTGCGTGGCGACGTTGCGGAAGTGCTCCGGCCTCACCGCGGGATAGACGAAGCCGCGGGTGTCGCCGGTTGCAGTGGCCGAGACGCGGCCGCCGTAGGCGGGGTCGGCCCCCCACTGCGTCAGGAAGCCGCGCCGCACCTCGTCGAAGCCGGAGACGTTGCCGGAGTCGTAGAGCACGGCCAGCAGCTCGCCCTCACCAGTGGTGTACCAGGGGCGGTCCAGGTAGACGCGCAACCCGTTGCCCTCGCGCGTGCTGGTGAGGGTATCGTCGCCGCCCCGCTTGCCCGTCTCGCGGCTCCAGCCGAAGGTGGGGATGATGTAGTGGATGCGCGGCGGGGCCGGCACGGCGCTGTTGAGGATGTTGTGCATCGATGGTGGGCTCGTCTGGGTCAGTGGGGTCGTACCCTGGGGGAAATACTCGGCGAAGCGCGTGGTGGCGACGCCAGTGTAGGAGATCATACGGTGTTTGGTGTCGTGCAACTCCTGCTGGTAGTGGCGGTAGGCGTTCCCGGCGCTGGGATCCTCGTCGTGGACGCCATCGAGATAGACGCTGGAGTCGTTCACGTCCACTTTCTTCTCCAGGGCGCGCGCGACGACGTGGCGCGTGTCCGGCTCGGGCGCGCGCGGGTCGTCGACGAGCTCAGCCCATTCCGAGAGTAGCTCGAACTTAGAGGTGCTCTTGCCGTGGATAGGGATGCCCCCGTAGGCCCGAATGTTGACGACCGTCTCACCGAAGGAACGGTCCTGGCTGAGGGACTCGAGCGCGGTGTGTGATGGGTGGTCGCGGTCGTAGGCCGCCCAGTCGAGCAGCGGCTGCTGTAGGGCATGTACCACCTCGATCTCGCGCGGCGGGGTGATCATGAGGTGGCCGCCCTCTTCGGCCAGCTTGCGCAGTTTGGCCGGCGCAAGCGCGTTGTGCTCCTCGATCCACTGCCAGATGCCCATCTGGCCGAGGTCGTCGGCAGTGAGGTAGCAACTCACCTTGAGGGTGTACTGCTCGCCTTTGGCCAGGCTGACCGTCAGCGTATGCGTCCTGACTGTCGTATGCGTCCTGACCGTCAGTGTATGCGTCGCCGTGTCGACGTCGAACGAACTCTTTTCGTCGGCCTCGGCTTCCTTGACCACCAGCAGGATGCTTCTCAGGTCGGGCCAGGTCCCGTCGAACGGGATTTTATACGGTTCACCCCCCTGGCCGGGCAGTCCCTGCACCGCGATGCCGCGCGCAAAGGGATCGGGCAGGTAGGGCAGGGCCACGCGCGCGCCAGCCTCGAAGGTAGGGGCGTCGTCCTCGTGGGCCTTGATCTGCTGGTAGGCCGCCTTGCGCAGGCCCGACGCGCCGTCGAACTCCCCGTGGGCCTCGGCCAGGCCCTCCGCGGCCCGCGGCGGCAAGAGGTGGCGCTCCGAGGTCGCACGCGGGCCGGTCACGTCGCCGAGCAGGGTATAGTGGTCGGCGCGGACATCATAGTTGCTACGGATGACCAGGCGGGCCGGGGACTCGCCCAGTGTTGAGCCGTCCACGTCCGTGCGCGTCCGCTCCACCAGCACCGGCGAGGGTACCGGCTCGAAGCGGCTGTAGCCGCCGCCAAGCTCAATCTCCGTCCTGTCCACGCCGGAATCCCTTTCATTGAAGGGCAGGCTGTTGCCGGCGAGGTCCACGGCGCGCGCGCGGAGCTTGTAGGCGTCGCCGAAGCGCAGCCGCGGCAAGCTGCCCGCGCGCGGCGTGAAGGAGGCGCGCAGACCCAGATCGTGCTCGTCGGCCATCGCGGGGGCGGCGCCGGGGAGGGACGTGTCCGGCCGTGGGGCGGCCAGGCTCCAGCCGGGCCAGCGGAAAAGCGCCTCGTGGATCTTGAGCGCCATTGTACCGGGGATGTCCGGGTCGGTGGACTGCGTGCCGCCCAACGAGACCCAGCCCTCGTCGGAAAAGTGGTAGGTCTGGCCGTCGCCCGTGAAGGTATAGGTCCCCTCGCGCCGCAGCAGCGAGTACCAGCGCTTGCGGCTGTCCTGGTAGACATCCACGCGGTAGCCACGCGTGATGTCGTCGGCGTTCAGCGTGGGCGTCTCCTGGTCCTTCAAACCGGCCGTCACGCTGATCCTACTCTGCAGTTGTTCGACACGATCCAGGCGTACCACGGTGATGCCCGCGCTGCGCAACGCGGGCAGCGCGGCGGCGTCCAGAAAGCCGCCCTTGGTCGTGGTACTTCCGGCGCTATTGTCTCCGGGCTGCGGTGTGGTAGGCACAGTCCCCGTCCCGTTGCCGGCCGCCCCACCGCTGGGGTTGGGCTGACCGCGCCCAACGGTGGCGGCGAAGTTGACCGTCTTGAAGACGGCGCCGTCGAGGTCCAGCTCGAAGGCCTTGAATTTGGGCGTACCGCTGTCGCCCAGGGCGAGGTCGCCCAGGGCCAGCCAGCCCGCGTTGAGATCGGAGTCCTCGCCGCGCGGCGCGGCCACGAACATGTCCTTGCCGCCGTCCAGCAGGTAGCGCGTGCGCGGAAGCACGTTGATCGGCGTCGGGTCGCCCTGCTCCTTCCCCAGCGGGGTATAGGCAGGCGTGACATACACGACGCCACTGTCCGGTAGCCCCGCGGCGAGCGGGACCTCCAGGTCGAACACCAGTCCGACCCGCCGCATCACCTCCGGGTACTGGCCCAGGGCGGAGAGCATGTCGTGGAAGTCCAGCGGCTCCGGAGCCGGAGGCGTGACCGCGGTCCGACCGACCTTATAGAACTGCATGGCCTCGGCGAAGTGCAGCCGATAGTAGTCGGGGTGGGCGCCGGGGTTCTCCCGCTGGATGGTTCGGTAGAGCGGCCGGGGCCCCGTGCGCCAGGTTGTCACCTCCCGTATCAAGGCGTGTTGCTGTGCCGCGGATGTGGCCATTACAGCCCCGATACTCTTGTTGCTCAGCAGCGTGTTTGACGAGGGAGGGGCGGACGGCGACGCCGTGCCAAGGGCGCCGTACTGGGTCTTGATATAGCTGTAGGTGTCGGCGACGGAGAAGGTGCGCAGGTTGTGGCCGCTGTAGTCTTGCACCTCGAAGCCGCGCACCAGCGTGTCGCCCTTGAACAGCGACGACCACATCGACGGTTCCTGAGCGATAGCCCGTGGCGTGGCGGCGACCACGACGGGCGCGCCGGGCGGCGCCGCGAAGGACACCATGAAGCGGACGTCATGGTCCGGCCACTGCAGCGCGTCGGGGAACCCGCGCAGCACATGACCGTTGTTATCAGACGCGCCGCTGCCCAATTGGTGGCTCACCGCGACCGAGAGCCGCAACTGCCCGTCGTGGATACCGTTGGGGCAGGCAGTCCAGATGATCTTGTGCTCTTTAATCTTGTGCTTTTTCATGGAGAATCTCCTACTCGAACGCCGCGATATACTCGTCCCACTGCCGCTCGCTCATGACGTCGGTGAACCGGCGCACGATGTCGTCGGCGGTGGCCAGGCCGTGGTGGCGGCCCGTCGCGGCGTAGCCGGCCGCGCTGCCATCCGGGTTGAGCGCCGGCAGCACGCCGTCGACGGCGTCGGCGAGGCCGGTGCGCGGCAGCGCGGCCAGCTCGCCGTTTGGCCGTAGGGCAGCGGAACTGGAGCCGGCAAACGTCTTTGTCACGGTCAGGTCGACGGACTTGTGGAACAGCGTCAGGTCGATGTCGACGGTCAGAGTGGCCGTACCCGTGACGACGCCGTCTTCGTAGGAGAGCGCCAGGAGGAATTCGACCGAGACGGTAATCAGTCCCAGCACGCTCAGCGAACCGCCCGCGCGCAGGTAGCCCTCCAGCAAGAAGTCACTCTTGCCCGTCGTGGCGTTCCGGCCATCGCTGAAGTAAATGCCGGCCAGGACGTGTACGCCACCGCTAGCCACCACGAGGTCGAGCGAGACGTTGCCGCCGAACTCCAGCGCGCCCTCGAACACCACGATCTCTTTGGCGCTCAGGGTGATGCCCAGGAACCCGCCGCCCGCGAAGCCGGACACGGACAGGATGAAGGGGTCATGGCGCTCGCAGAAGGCGAAGCGCACGGTCACCGGATCGCCGTTGAAGGGCAGGCCCAGCGCGGCGGAGAGCTTGATATTTTGCAGGCTGAACACGCCCACGGCAACGCTGGGGATGGGCAGTGTGTACCCGACGGTGATGCCGGCCGGCGTGGTGTCCAGGCTGGGACTACCGCCGAAGACGCCGCCCTCCGGCGGACGGGACGCGTGCCGGTTGGGCGGCAGAGCCGGGCGCGCGTTCCCGGTTGCCGGTTGCTGGTTGTCAGCAGGTAGCAGGCCAGGTTGGGCTCCGGCGAGCGCTGGACCCAGCAGCGCCGCGCCGCCCCCACCGCCTCCGCCGCTGATGTACGACTTGAGGGTGTTGACGAACGTCAGTGGGCCTAGGAACTGTACGCCCGAGATTTTCGGATCGACGCTGGGCTTACCGCCCGTGTGCGCGTCGAAGGTCAGCGACGAGAAGTCGATTTGCAGAAGCTTGGCTACGCCGGGCAGAAGCACCAGCGAGAAGTTGGTCAAGCTGCCGTGCATAGTGTAGGTCATCTTGCCCGTGCTGCCGCCGCTCAACTCGGTGCGCAGCTTGCCGCTGATGTCCAGGGTGGCCGCCTTACCGCCCTGGGAGGCCAGGAAGATGGAATCGGACTCCGGCCACGACTTGACGTCGGGCGTCCAGTCAATCGACGTCTGGATGGCAATGGGGATGACCTGCGCGGGATCGGGGTGGGAGAGCGACGGTTGGGGCATGGTCGTGGTTTCCTGGCCGTCCACTCCCCGATAGAACGTTTGGGTCAGGATTTTGAGGCCCTTGGATTCAAAGTGCGTGGGGTCGGGTATGCTCGGCACATCGATGATGTCCGCGAGTCCAATGTCGCCCAGGATCTTGGACTCCTTGCCCAGGAAGTCCAGGGGGTCGAACTGGGCCTTCGCGGCCTTGAGCAGCGAGTCCTGGATCCGCTTCTTGAGCGTGTCGGGCGTGGTGGGGATGTCGCCGTCGCCCAGGCCGCCGATGGGGCCAAGCACGGCGGATAGGCCCACGGGGATAAGGTGCGGCGTGACCAAGCCGCCGGCCTGATCGGCCGCGAACGTGGCGGCTGCCTGTCGCACAGCCTCGGCGTCTTTGTGTACGAACTGCATGAACACCTGGCCGGGGTTCGCGCTGTTGAAGCCATTGGCAAGATAATGGTCGGCCAACTGGGCCGTGAGCGGGGCAGACGCCTTGCCCGTGAGCTGGGCAATCGACTGCACCGTCACTTGCGCCTGCTCCAGTTGCGGAGCGAAGAACGCGGCCAGGTCCGCCGGGCTCAGGTCTTTGAGAGTGGCGTCGGCGCGTCGCCCCTGTCGTGAGCGGCCACTCGTTGCGCTCGCGCCCTTGGCAGTGACGACAGCGGGCGAGGACGGCAGGGCGGCCAGCGTGGGCGTCAGGAGCGCCACGGCGGGAGGATTGGTACTGAAGGTCATGCTGGTCGTTGGCAGTGTGGTGCTGTCCGGCTTGCCCGCGGGCGGCGTGGCGAAGCCCACCTTCTGTCCGCTCATGCCGCACTGGCGCAGCAATGTGGCCTTCTCATCCTCATTGTAGAAGTTCGCGACGGTCGTGCGTTCGCTGCTGTCGACGCTCTCTCTGACAAAGACGAGCGGCTGCGTCCAGTGCGTAGTGTGCCCGGCGCGGTCGACGCCCTCCATGTCGAAGCGAAACGGCGTACCGCCGAGGTAGGGGACGAAGGCGCGCGCGCCGCCCTTATCGATATCTATACCGGTTCCGCTAGAGGAGTCCGACCCAACGCGGGGAACCGCTATAGGGTCGATGTCTGGCGTGGTCGCGGTGGTGATCGTGACCGAACCGTAGTGCAGCCCACGGTGGTCGAGGTCGAAGCCGACGGTGCGTTCGCGCACCACCACGGAGTAGCGCTGGCGTAGGTAGCCCGTCGCACCAGCCGGGGACGCCTCAAAATGGCGCTCGGTGACGATGATGAAGGTGGCGCGGTGCCCAAAGGGGTAGAGGTAGCCCTTATGCACCGTGCGCACGTAGTGGTCGCGCCCCATCGACGCGCTGTGGCGCCAGTCCTCCAGGTCGAGCGGGACCGGCCCGCTGAGGAACGTGGGCAGAGGCGTCTCCTTATAGACCAGCGCCTCGGTGTCCCAGTGACCGTGGGCGTGCAGCCAACCGCCCAGCGCGGACAGCATCAGCCGGTTGACGGCGATGGGCGCCGAGTCCGGCGTATAGAACGTCTTCCCGCGGGAGGTGTGACGCTGGCCGCCGCGCAACGCCGTGAGCAGCACGAGCTGGTAGAGATCAACCTCGGTCAGCGCGCGGTTCTTGAGCGTGCGCTCGTGCTCTTCGAAGTAGTCCTGCGGGATGTACGGGTTGTGGGCGTAGCGCCGCTTGAAGACCGCGCGCACGGTACGGTAGCTCTCGTTGTTCTCGTCGATCGGGCCGTTCTTGTGCAGGCGCACGCCCAGCCGCGTGTGCCACAACTCGGTACGTTTGCGGTGGGTGTTCGGGTTCTCGCGCGTCACCGGAGCGGTAGCGTGGACCCACGCGCCGACCTCGGAGGGCGAGAGCATCAGGCGGTAGGGAATCTCCAGCGAGGTCTCCGTCGGCGTCGGCTCGACGATGTCCGGCGGCTGGATGTGGGGCAGCGCGGGCGACGTTGCCAGAGCGAGGCCCATTCCGGCCGGCAGGACATCGCCCTCCAGGACTGGCGTCCGGCCGCTCGTCTTCTCCGGTTCCGGCAGGACGGGTCCTCGTCCGGGGATCACGGATAGGACGGCCGTTGGCGCGACGCTGAGATCGTAGCGCGACCAGTCAAGCAGCGCCTCCAGGGTGTAGGGGATCTCCGTCACCGTGTGCGGGATCACGAAGGCTAGCCGGGACTCGCCGGACATGATCGAGAGGATAGGACCCTCGTCGGCGGTATCACCCTCAGCAAAGGCGTCTTCGACGATGTGCTGCGGCGGGAAGTACACAACCAGATAAGCGGCGGCGTTAGGGTCGGTGCGCACCAGCCGCGCGGGTTGGCTACGAGCGCGCCGGTTGGTGCTGAGCGGCGTGATGTGCAGGGTGAGGTTGACGAAGCCGAAGGACAGCAGCAGCAGGTCCTTCGGCCGCGTCGCGCCGACGCTCAGGGAGGCGTCGTCGAAGCTCACCCGCAGGTGCAGCGCGTCCCGTCCATGTACCGTGGCGGAGGCTTTTAGCCCAGCAACCCTCACCCCCGACCCATGGCTGACTGGCCCCCCGATCCCTAGCCGCGGGATCGCCGGTCCAGCGCGCTCTCCCGTGCGCGGGAGAGGGGAGAAGGACGACGCGGACGACGCGGGCGTCTGCAATACGCCCCTACCACCTTCTCGCGTGAGCGTGGCAGCCATCTCCCCCTCGCGCGCGTCCATCATGCCGTCCGCCTCCCTCTCCCGAGGTCGGGAGAGCACGCTGGACCGTCGGCCCGCGGGTAGGGCCGAGGGGCCAGTCGTCATGGGTCGGAGGTGAGGGTTGCTCACGCGCGGGTTGTGGAACGTGAGGTGCGCGTTGCAGCCGCGCAGGTCGAGCGGGCGGCCGACCGTGCCGGGCAGCGGCGCGAACAGCGTGCGGATGGCCGGCGCGCACTCCAACTGGCGCGTCGCGGCGCGGCTGGCGGCTAGCATGAATGGCGCGGTGGCCGCCTCGGCGCCCAACTCCAGGCCGCAGCCGCCATGGAAGAGCCAGCCGGCACGGGTCGGGAAGTCGCCCACCACCGCCCATTGCTCGTCGCGGCGGTCGCGGCCACGCGCCAGCACCAGCGAGGGGCGCTCCAGGCGCAGACCGTCCAGGGCGGCGGCGGGGTGGAAGTGCACGTGTCCCTCGGGCTGCTCATCGGGGATGAACTGGGCCACATAGTCGAGGTCGGCCGCCTCGACACGCAGCGCGGAGAAAAGGTCGCGTCCTTGCGCCCGCAGCGCCCAGCCGTCGCGGTGCTCGTGCGCTAGTTGGGCCGGCCAGTGCTGGGCGCCGCGCTCCACCGTCAGCAGGCTGCGACGCACGGGCCGGTCGGCGAACAGCGACGGCGTCTCGGGAGCCAGCGCGCGCAGGGTCACCCGCTCCGACCGTACCGCCGTCGGCAGCAAGCCGCTCAGGTCGCTCCGTCCCGCCAGGGTCAAGCCAAGCGCGGGATCGGCCGTGATGCGCAGCCCGCGCGGCGCCACGAGCGCCAGCCCCTGTAGCAGGCGTCCGCCCAGTAAGCCCCGCGCCCGGTCCGTGTCGAGGAAGGCCGTGGCCTCGGCGTGACCGTCCAGCCAACTCTGGAAGGGGACCTCGGCCGTCCACCCGACGCGGCCCGTCCCGCAGCGCAGGAACTCCAGCCGCAACTGGTAGCCGCTCGACCCCCGCGTGGCGGTGGCGCGCAGGGTAAGCGCGAGGCTGGTACCGGGATAGCGCGCGCCGCGCAGCTCCACGACGACCGGGGTCAGCGCGGTCACGTCCCTGCCCCGCACGGTCAGGCGCGGGCGTCCGGCGAAGACTGCGGCGTCGATACTCCAGGCCTCGCGCCCGCCCCGTGTGAAGGTGACCTGGTCGCCGTGCCGCCGCACCGTGAGCGTGTCCGGCGGCGCGAAGGGCAGGCGGTGGGGGTGCGGGAGCAGGCCGGCGGCCAGCGTCCCTGTGACGGCAAGGAAATCTTGCCGCGACCACGACGCGCCGGCGACGCCGTCCAGCAGGTCGGCCGGTACAGGCCGTGGGCCTGGAGGTGGGGGCGACAGCGCGCGGCGGACGTCATACTCGTGGCGCAGCGTCTCAAGGTTGATCTGTGTCGTCACTGGTTGCTTCTCCTGTTCCGATTGTCCCCGCTACTCCTGACGTGGTTGGCGGCGAGCGTGTGCCGGCTTGAAGAATGACTAACGATTAACAAGACGCGTGGGCGCGCCCGATGCCCGCGACCTTGCGGATCGCGTTGTTGAAGCTATCCGCGATGTAGAGGTTGCCGTGTGCATCCAGGGCCACGCCGACGGGGACGGCCAGCCGTGCGGCGACGGCCGGACCCCCGTCGCCGCTGTCGCCGCGGCGTCCCGTTCCGGCGACGCCGGCGATGCCGCCGGTGCAGGCCGCGACCTCGCGCACGCGGTTGTTGCCGGTATCGGCGATGAAGACGTCGCCCGCTCCGTCCACGGCCACGCCCATGGGATGGTTGAGGGTGGCGTGGATAGCCTTGTGATCCCGGGCGGCGCTATCGCCGCGCTGGCCGGTCCCGGCCACGGTGATGATGCGCCCGCTGCTGGCCACGACTTCGCGCACGCGGTTGCCGAACGTATCGGCGATGAAAAGGTTGCCCGCGACGTCCACGGCCACGCCATAGGGGAAGTCCAGGATCGTCCCCGTCGCGGCCACGCCATTGCGGCCGAAGCCGGCGTTGCGGCCGGGGCGCCCGGAACCGACGACGGTCGTGATGTTGCCGCCGACGGTGAACGCGCGGATGCGGCTATTGCCCATGTCGGCGACGAAGATGTGGTCGTGGCGGTCGACGGCGATGCCCTCGGGGGCGCTCAGCCAGGCGTCGACGGCAGCGCCGCCGTCGCCACGGTAGCCGTTGCGGCTGGTTCCGGCGATGGTCCTGATGCGGCCGCTGCCGGCCTCGACCTCGCGCACGCGGTTGTTAAAGGTATCGACGATGAAGAGGTTGCCGTGGCTGTCCGTGGCGATCCCGACGAGATGGAACAGCCGCGCGCGTTTGGCCCGGCTGCCATCGCCGGCGAAGCCGAGCGCGGGTGTGCCGGCGATCGTGCTGATGTCGTGGCTGCTGGCGTCCACTTTGCGGGCCACATTGTTGAGCGTGTCGGCGATGAAGAGATTGCCGTGGCCGTCCACTGCCACGCCCTCGGGTCCGGCCAGCAATGCCTCGGTGGCCTGTGTATCAGCGCGGCCATGGCCGCGTCGGCGCGTCCCCGCGATGGTGCTGATGATGCCACGGCCCTTGACGAGGGTCGGCTCCAGCGTCGGCGGAGGTGTGTTCGACGCCATCGGGGGAGAGATGAGTGTACTGGCGTGAGTAGGAGTGCTCGTGGCAATGGTTGTGGCTATGACCGTCGTCGCCGGAGTACCGGCGCTGGCGCTGGCCGGAGTGCTGGTGTTGGCGCTGGCGCTGGCCGGGGCGCTGGCGCTGGCCGGGGCGCTGGCGCTGGTCGGAGTGCTGGTGCTGGTCGGAGTGCTGGTGTTGGTGGGGATGAGTGTCGGGGTCACGGTTGGTGGCGGCATCGTCGGGGTTGCTGTTGCTGTCGTGCCAGTCAGACTCGTATCGGTGGGAGAGATCGGCGTGTTGGTGGCTGTTGATGGGACTCGTGTGGCCGTGGCCGTGGCCGTGACCGTGGCCGGCATGGGCGTGACGGTAGCCGTGGCCGGCATGGGCGTGGCCGTGGGGTCGTCGCTGGGTTGGCGCTCGAACGCGCCGCTATCACAGCGTCCGCTGCTGGGGTCGGGGCGTGGCTGACCACGCTGGTCGGTGGTCAGCGCGTTCCCCTGGCCGTCAAGGCAGCCTTGCGGGTTGCCCGCGTTGATGGCTGGGCTACCCGGAAGCAGGGCTTGCGTTAGTGTAGGGCCGCCGTTGTTTTGCAGCGGGCCGAGCAGCGGGTTGATGGGCTGCGCGGGCGTGCCGATCTGATCGCCGGTTGCACTGTTGAGGGTGCAGCCGGAGTTGTTCCCCAGCAGGTTGTAGCCCTGCGAGGTCAGCGTGCCCTGGCAGTCGGGTCCGCTGGCGGTCGATGTCGCGGGGTTGGTGTTGCCGGCGATGATGCGGGTATTGGACCCGGCGTTGATCCCACCGCCGTGCAAGGCGTCGTTCCCGCTGACCGTGCTGTTGTACAACGCGAGCCTGGCGACATCGCCGCCCGGGTTGATACCGCCGCCACTCCCGGTGGCACTATTCCCGCTGACCGTGCTGTTGACCAACGTCAGGACGCTCCCGTCGATGCTAATCCCGCCGCCGCCCGCATTTCCTGGTTGAACGTTCGGCCCGCCCGCCCTGTTTCCGTTGATGGTGCTCGCGATCACCACCGCGGGGCTGCTGCTGTAGAGACCGCCGCCCGTGACGCCGGCGCTGTTGCCGCTGACCATGCTGGCGGTGAGAGTTATCGTACCGGTACTGTCGATACCGCCGCCGGGGTTGTACCCCGACGCGGTGCTGTTGCCAGCGATCGTGCTGGTCAAGACGGTCAGGGTGGCCGACGCATCGTTGAAGATGCCGCCGCCGCCGAGCCCAGCCGTGTTGCTGACCACCATGCTGTTGACAAGCGTCAGATCACCCGCGTTGTCGATGCCGCCGCCGTAGCTCACCGCATGGCCGTGCTCGATCGTTGCGTCGGCGATGGTGACCGTGGCGGTCACCGCCACGACGCTGCCGGAGTTGCCGCTGTTGTTGCCGCCGTCGATCACGGTCTGCCCGGCGCCCGCTCCCTGGAGGGTGAGGTCGTGGCTGATAGTGACGCCCTCACTGTAGGTACCGGCGGCAACGCTCACGATGTCTCCGGACCCCGACTTACCGATGCCCGCGCCAATGGTCAGGCACGGCGTGTTGGGCGAGGTGCAGAGGTTAGTGTCGTTGCCGCTGTGTTGGTCGACGTAATAGGTCACGCCCGCGGCCGGACGTACCGACCCGGACGACGGAGCAGTAAAACGAGTGTGGCCGACGTCGCTGCGGGGGTCAAAGCGACCGAGGCTGCCAGCGCTTATCAGCAGGAGCAGCGCGAGGATCATGGGTCGGCGGCGAGGATAGCGCATGGCGTCTGGACCTCCTTCTTGTCCTTATCTACCCGTTCACGCCGGGCAGTGTCCTCGTCAGGGGGCCGAACAGGTAGCTTGCCCCGGCGTCGTTGTTCTGGCCAGGCGCTCCGATGACGGCGGTGTCCGTGCCGAGAGCAACCGTCAGGCCAAACTCATCGCCGTACTCGCCGTTCGGGTTGTCAAGCGCGACCGCCTGGCGCCACACCAAACCACTGTGTGCAAACAGGTACGCGCCTCCGACCTTGTCAGCCCTGTCCACGCTCTTCCCGCCCGCGCCAATCAGGGCGATGTCCCCACTGAGAGCGATGGACGCGCCAAGCTCGTCATTGGGCTGACCGTCCGAGGCCGTGAGCGCGCTCCCCTGACGCCACGCTCCACCGCGCTGCGTGAAGGCGTAGACTGCTCCGGCCTTATAGCGCATCCCTGTCGCGCTAACGAGGGCGGTCGGTCCAGCGAGAGCGACCGACAGGCCGACCTCATCGTCGCTCTGAGCGGTGGGGACGGTCAGCTTTGCCTGCTGACGCCAGGCCGACCCGCTGCGTGTGAACACGTAGGCGGCGCCGGCGTTGCCCGGCGCGCCGATGAGGGCCGTCGTCCCGCTCAGAACGACCGACACGCCAAAGTAGTCGTCGTGCCTGCCGGCGGCGGGGATAAGCGTGTCCTGCTGGCGCCACACCGAGCCGTGACGCGCGAAGACGTAGACCGCCCCGGCATTGGCGTTCTTACCATCCGCGCCGATGAGGGCGGTATCCCCACTCAGAGCCACAGCCGCGCCGAAGGTATCGTGGCGCCTCGGGTCGGCGGCACTGAGCATGGCCTGCTGGAGCCAGGCCGACCCGCTGCGCGTGAACACGTAGGCGGCGCCGACGCCACCGTCGCGGGCGGGCGCGCCAATGAGAACAGTGTCCCCACCGATGGAGACGGACGAGCCAAAGTAGTCGTCATGCCGGCGGTTGGCGGCACTGAGCGTGGCCCGCTGGAGCCAGGCGGCGCCGCGCTGCGCGAACACGTAGACCGCCCCTGCATTGTTGTCTCGGCCGGGCGCGCCGACCAGGACGGTCGCGTCGCTGGCCGCGACCACTGAGCCGAAGCGGTCCCCCGCCCGAGCGTCGGAGAGGGTCAGCGTGTCCTGCAGCGCGGGTGTGACGCCGCGCCCGCGCGACCGTCCCGGCCACGCGGGCGCCCCATGTCGAACCACCCGAACCGGTGCAGTCGCCCGGCCGGTCGCGCCACTGTCCCACGGGGCGGGCGCGACCAGCAGCGTGAGCACGGCGCCGACGACTGCCGCCACCGGTCCCTTGCGTCGCGCGCGCTGATGGACGCCCGCCCCGCACCTCTCCGTCCTGCCGTGTCGCTCCGTGTACATAGACCCCTCCGTTTGTGACTTGTTCCCGCGCGGCCACGATGGCGCTCGTGTCGCGATTGGCAACGTTCAGCGTCCGAATCGCGCTTGCCGGGACCTGTCTTTGTCCTGTTGTCGCGTCATGCCGATACCCACTCCCAGGAGTGGTGCGAGGTGTCCCTCGCGAGATCGTTTTCCTCCCTCTCCGTCCTTATGTCGGGGCGGTCGTCTCGGGCAGCGGCGCCAGCTTCAGTTGCGTCAGCAGCCCCAGGTCGTCCCGGATCGCCCAGAGTTCGGCCACCTGTCCCTCCGCGATGCGGAGGATGTGTATCTGCGCCTGCGTCACGCGCCGGCCCGTCGCCGCGACGCCTTGGTAGGCGCCCTTGTGCGTCCCGCCAAAGGTAAGGCGAACGACGACCCTGTCCTCCTCTCCGACCAGATCCTCGATGACGTGCCGGCCATCGGGGAAGGCGGCGCGCAAGCGCGCGGCGGCTAGGCGCGCCGCCTCGGGTCCACACGGCGTACCCGGTGGGGCCTCATGATCGACGAAACCGGCGGACACGAGCTCGACCGCCGCCGCGGGGTAGCCGCGGTTGAACAGGTCGTCGTAGAGGCGTTGTGCCAGAGCCTTGTTCTCGTCGACAGACATAGCGCTCCCTCCGCGCTCGCGACCATAGCCACGGGCCGGCGCGCATGGCGGCACTCAACAGCCTGGGCCGGACCCCCATTGAATACACGCCTCTGACGTCTACAGATCGTGGACGCGGCCCATACGGGATCGATCTGTCGTCATTGTGCGCCTGGAGGGCCAGCCACCACCAGCGACACCTCATACACTTGCTCATACAGTTGAGATCGTTAGGGGCGACGCCACGCTGGAGGACCCGGTCCGACGCCACACTGCCGCCCACATGTGCTATGATAACGGCGCGTGGGATGGCGCACGGTCGGAGCGTAGCGTCATGCGCACGGCACACACGGGAGGCCATGCAAGGATATGCAACAGCCGCCGACCTTCGCGGCGCTCCTCAAACGCCATCGCCTGGCTATGGGCCTCTCACAGGAGCAACTGGGCGAGCGGGCCGGATTGACGGCGCAGGCCATCAGCACACTGGAGCGGGGGTTCCGGCGGACGCCGTACCGCGACACGGTCCATGTCCTCGCCCGGGCGCTCGCCCTATCCCCCGCGGAGGCCGCCGCGCTCGAGGCCGCCGTTGTCCGTAGCCAGGCGCTCGGGCTGGATGCGCCCGACCCTCTGGTCCCCCTCCTGCCCACCCCGCCAACCTCCCTGGTCGGGCGCACACGCGAGGTGGCGGAGGTAGCAGCCTTGCTGGGCTCGCCCGGCGAAACAAGCGGGGACAACGCCGTGCGCCTGCTTACCCTCACCGGCCTGGGTGGCGTGGGCAAGACGCGCCTGGCCCTGCAGGCGGCCCACGCCATCGCGGATCGTTACGCCGACGGCGCCGTGTTCGTGGCCCTGGCGCCCTTGCGCGATCCCACCCTCGTCGCCACGGCCATGGCTCAGGCGCTGCGGGTCACCGAGAGCGCGGCCCGCGCGCTGCCCGACGCCCTGCGGGCGCACCTGCACGCCCGGCATGTGCTACTGGTCCTCGATAACTTCGAGCACGTCATAGAGGCCGCCCCGCTGGTCGCCGACCTCCTCGCGGCCTGCCCCGGCCTGCGCGTCCTGGTCACCAGCCGCGCCCGTCTGCACCTGAGCGGCGAGCAGGTCTACCCCGTGCCACCGCTGCCCACGCCCGACCCCGCGCACCTCCCCGCGCTCGCGGACCTCGCGCGGGTCCCGGCCGTCGCCTTGCTCGTGCAACGGGCGACCTCCGCCGCGCCCGATTTTGCGCTGGACGCGGCCACGGCCCCGGCGATCGCCACGCTGTGCGCCCACCTGGACGGGCTGCCCCTGGCCCTGGAGTTGGCGGCGGCGCGCCTCACGGTGCTCTCGCCGGACGTGCTGCTGCGGCGCCTCACGCCCCGGCTGGGCCTGCTCTCGCAGGGGGCGCGTGATCTGCCGGCGCGGCACCAGACGCTGCGCGCCACGCTGGACTGGAGCTACGCGCTGCTCGGTCCGGGCGCGCAGGCCGTGTTCCGACGGCTGAGCCTATGCGTGGGGGGTTGCACGCTGGAGGCGGCCGAGGCGGTGGGCGCCGCGGGTAACGACCCGGCGTCCACGCCGGCCATCGACGATGTCGCGGACCGCTTGGGGGCGCTGATCGACCAGAGCCTGCTGCACCGGGAGAGTGGGACGGATGGCGAGGCGCGCTTCGGCATGCTGGAGACGGTGCGCGAGTACGGGCTGGAGCGGTTAGCGGAGGCGGGAGAGGTGGAGACGGTGCGCCGGGCGCACGCGCTGTGCTACCTGGCGCTGGCGGAGCTGGCGGAGCCGCACCTGACCGGACCGGAGCAAGCGGGCTGGGGCGAACGGCTGGAACGCGACCATGACAACCTGCGCGCGGCCCTGACATGGGCGTGCGCGGCGGGCGAGGCTACCCTGGGATTACGTCTAGCCGGCGCCCTGTGGCGCTTCTGGTCGGGACGTGGCCACCTGAGCGAGGGCCGCCGTTGGCTGCGCGACACGCTCGCTCTCACGGGCGGCGATCGCGTCGCCGCGCCTGAGCCGGAGCCCACCGTCCAGGCACGGGCACTGACCGGCGCCGCGCTGCTGGCGATCGCGCAGGGCGCCTACGACGAGGCGGAGGACCTCTGCGCCCGCGGCCTCGCGCTCACGCGCGAACGCGGGCAACGCCGTGACCTCGTGGCCGCGCTCAACGCGCGGGCGCTGCTGGCGCGCGAACGTGGGAGTTACGCCACCGCGCTGGCCGATCATCAGGACGCTCTCACCGTGGCGCGCGCGGACGGAGATCGGGCGGGTGAAGCGGCGGCACTCGCTGGTCTGGGGGCCGTGGCCACGCGTACCGCCGACGCTGCCGCCGCGCGCCTGCTATTGGAGCAAAGCCTGACCGCGTATCGCGCTCTCGGAGACACGCGCGGTCTCGCCTGGGTGCTTGGCGATCTGACGTTGGACGCCGTGAGCATGGGCGCGCACGAGCGGGCGGAGACGTTAGGCGCTGAATCGCTCGCCCTCTTCCGCACCCTGGGCGATAGCGGGCCGATCAGCGAAGCGCTCTTCGCGCTCGGCACGGCGGTCCAGAACGGCGGCCAGTACGAGCGGGCGGAGGCCCTTTATGAGGAAAGCCTGACCGTCCACCGGCAGCGTGGGGACGACCTCGGCGCTACCCGCCCGATCTCGGCGCTCGGCCTGCTGGCGCTGCAGCGTGGGGACCTGCCGCGCGCCCAGGCGCTGTTAACGGACGCGCTGGCCACCGTGCGGCGCCACGATCACCGCTGGGCGCAAGCCATGACGCTCACCCTGCTGGGGCATGTGGAGTTGGCGGCCGACGCGGTGGCGCGCGCGCAGGCGCTGTTCGACGAGAGCGCCGCGCTGTTCCAGGCCATCGGCAATCCCCTGTTCCTCCCGTGGCTCCTGGAAGGGCTGGCCGGAGTCGCGGAGCGGCAAGGGCGTCTCGAGCGCGCCGCCCTGCTCTGCGGGGTGCGCGACGCCTGGCACGCAACGCGCGGCTCGTCCCTGCCGCCGGCACACCCGAGCGGTTATGCCCAAACACTGGCAACCGTGCGGGCGGCGCTCGGCGAGGAAACGTTCACTCACGCCTTGGCGAGGGGAGGAGAACTGCCGCTCGACCGGGTGGTCGTCGTGGCTCCCTAGAATTGAACCTTGTCCTAATACTACAACGTTAAGACCAGCCTGCGACTTCAGTCGCATGGCAAAGAACGGCGACTAAAGTCGCTGGAATGACGCGTCGAGACACTTTAGTGTCCGTCGTGTGCCATGCGACTGAAGTCGCAGGCTTAATGTCACGTTGTAATACTATAAGAGAGAAGAGGCGTCTAGCCCAGACGGGGTATGGCCGTGGTTATGCGCCTTGGGGCAGGTCACTCCGGCTGAAGAAGCCCGAACCGACGGCGGCCGCGGACTGACCGGCCAATGCGGCGCAAGGTGAAGGGGTGAAGAACGTGGCTTGACACTGAACGGCGCGGGCACGACACTGAGGACGAGATGACGATACATACTCCAAAGCAAACACAAACCCAAACATCGACCCAGCCCCGGACCCGCCCCTTGATCGGCTACGTGGCGCGCAGCGGCTTCGTCGACCCCGAGCTGCACATCACGCGCTTCGCCAATAACGAGAGTTATGCCTTTGCTATCGCTCGGAACGGCGGCGCGCCGGTGATGATCCCTCCCGTGGGCGACGAGGAGGCGTTCGCCCGCGTCTACGAGGCGCTGGACGGCCTGCTGCTGACGGGCGGTCCTGACGTCGAACCGGCCGCGTACGGCCAGGAGCGCCATGCCCTGACCGACGGCGGTGACCCGCCAATGGAGCAGGCCGAGTTTTATCTGCTGCGCCGCGCCCTGGCCGATGGTCTGCCCGTGCTGGGCATCTGCCGTGGCTTGCAAGTGCTCAACGTGGTGTCGGGCGGCGCCCTGTACCAGGACCTGGCGTACGAGTTCGACACGACGATCGCCCATCCCGCCTATGCGGATGGCCGCGCCGCTCTGGTACATAAGGTACGGGTCCGTGAGGGCAGTTGCCTGCGCGCGATATTGGGCGGCGACGAACTCGGCGTCAACTCGCTGCATCACCAGGGCATTCGCGACCTCGCGCCCGGCCTGGCCGCCACGGCTGTCGCGCCGGACGGGCTGGTCGAGGCCGTCGAGCGCCCCGACCAGCCATTTGTGGTCGCCGTGCAGTGGCACCCCGAGGAACTCTACCGCGAGGACGAGACCTGGGCACGCCTGTTCCGCGCCTTTATCGACGCCGCGTCCGCGTACAGGGCGCCCTCACCCCCGACCCCTTTCCCGTGCGCGGGAGAGGGGAGTACGATCGATTCGGCTGGGAGCACGGGCGAGCAGCGTAGCGAACGGCACGCGACCCCAGGACTATCGCGCGCCAATGATAACGCGCGGACCATAGAGCCGGTGACGCCGGTGACCTCGTGAGCGATCCGCGTCCCATCGGCGTGTTCGACTCGGGCATCGGCGGCCTGACCGTCTGGCGCGAGGTGCGTCGCGCGTTGCCCCTGGAGAGCACCGTCTACCTGGGCGATGACGCCCGCCTGCCGTACGGACCGCGTCCGCAGGAGCAGGTGCGCGGTTTCGCCCACGAGATCGTGGAGTTGTTGCTGGCGCTGCACGACGTCAAGATGATCGTGGTGGCCTGCAATACGGCAAGCGCAGCCGCCCTGGAGAGCCTGCGCCGCGCCTATCAGCCTGGTGGTCCCCCTATCATCGGCGTGATCGAGCCGGGTGCGCACGCCGCCATCTCGGCCACGCGCAACGGCCGCATCGGCGTGATGGCCACCACGGGAACCGTGGCCAGCGGCGCCTACACGCGCGCGATCCTGTCGGTGGAGCCCGCCGCCGAGGTGCTGCCCCACGCCTGCCCGCGCCTTGTCCCGCTGGTAGAGAGCGGCGAGACGGGCGGGCCGCACATCGAGGCGGTGCTGCGGGAGTATCTGACGCCGCTGATCGACGCCGGCGCCGACACCGTGATCCTGGGCTGCACCCACTATCCGCTGCTGCGCCCCGCGCTCGACCACGTCGTGGATGGGCGCCTGGCCATCGTCGATTCGGCCCGCATCACCGCCGCCGAGACCGCCGCGCTGCTCGACGCCCGCGGCCTGCGCGCCCCGGACGACGCCGCGCCGACGCACCACCTCTACTCTACCGGCGCGCCGGACGCCTTCCGCGCGCTGGGCCGCCGCATCTTCGGCGAGGACGTGGGGCCGGTAGCACTGGCCCGGGTCGGGGCCGTTATTAACTGATGGGACCACGGGGACCCTCACCCCCCAACCCCTCTCCCGACCGCGGGAGAGGGGAGATGAGGATCTGACCTGCGACTGCGGTCGCATGGCAAACCACCGGCCGACTGCGGTCGGTTGTATGGCTGGAGGATACCCACGATGGCTGATACAAACAGTGAGCCCACCGCGACCACTGGCGCGACCCCGCACACGATCACGATTGAGGAGGCCGTATCCCTGAAGCGGGCAGGCTGTCCGCGCCTGTCGCCGAACGGACGGTTGGTGGCCTTTTGCGTCGGCGAGGTGTCCAAAGCGGAGGAGCACGCCAGGGGCACGATCAGTCTTGTGCCGATCGATAGCAGCGCGCCGCCGCGCCCCTTCACTACCGGACCCGGCCTCGACGCCGACCCGGCGTGGTCGCCCGACGGCATGCGCCTGGCCTTTATCTCGGACCGCCATGAGCGCGGCAAGCCCGCCCTCTACGTCATCCCGGTGGACGGCGGCGAGGCCGAGCGGTTAGTCACGGAGCGCGGCGAGGCGTCAGCCCCGCGCTGGTCGCCCGACGGCGCGCGCATCGCCTTTCTGCTCAAGGAGGTCGACACTCCCGAGGAGGAGAAGCGTAAGAAAGAGGGCCGCGACGACGCCGTGACCGTCGATACGGACGACCGCTACACGCGCCTCTGGCTGGTGGACGTGGCCTCGCGCGAGGTCACGCGCCTCTCGCCGACGGGACAGGCGCCCGACCCGTCCGCGCCGGACGGTCCCGCGCCAACCGCGCAGCACGTCCTGGAGCACGCCTGGTCGCCCGATGGGTCGCGCATCGCCTACCTATACACTGTCTCGCCCCGCATCAACGACGCCTATGCGGCCACCATGGGCATTCTCCCCCTCTCCCGCGCGCGGGAGAGGCGCGCTGGACCGGCGGACCCGCGGCTAGGGTCCGGGGGGCCAGTCAGCCATGGGTCGGGGGGTGAGGGTAGCCCGGGTGAGGGTCTCTGCCGGGTGTACGGCTATCCACAAGGGCTCTGCTGGTCGCCGGATGGGACGCGGCTGGCGGTGATCGGCGGCGAGGTCCAGCAGCCATTCGTGCCCTCCAACGCCACTCCATTGGTCGTGTCGGCGAGCGGAGGCAAGCCGCGCCCAGCCTGTACCGGACATCTGGCGGACGTGGAGTGGGTCGAGTGGCTCTCCGACGACGAGCTTGTCGTTGCTGGCGTCGAGGGCACGCGCGGCGCCTACTATCGCCTGCCCGTCGCGACCTCTTTGAGCGAACGGGGCGAGCCGGGCACAGTGGGCGACCTGAGCGCGTTGTTCGCCGGGGGCCAGCCGGAGCGCGGCGCCCCCCGCGAGTACGCGCTGTCGCGCGACCGGGGCACAATGGCTTGGACGCGGGCCGATACGACCTCGCCGGGCGACCTATGGGCGGCGCGTCCGGGCGGCGACCCGGTCCGGCTGACCACGCTTAACCCAGAACTGGAGGGGATGGCCTGGAGCGTGCCCGAGGAGGTGTCGTGGACGGCGCCCGACGGCCTTGAGGTGCGCGGGCTGCTGATCCGTCCGCTGGGCTACGAGCCCGGCCGGCGCTACCCCACGGTGGTCCACCCCCACGGCGGTCCCGCAGGCGCCTGGACCGACAATTTCTACGCCTCCTGGCACAATTGGGACGGCTTCCTGGCCGCGCGCGGCTACGCCGTGCTGCTGCTAAACCCGCGCGGCAGCACTGGACGCGGCAGTGCCTATCTGGCCGCCAACAAGGGCGACGTGGGCGGCGGCGAGTGGCAGGACGTCCTCTCGGGCGCGCGCTGGGCCATCGAGAGCGGCATCGCCGACCCCGAGCGCATGGGCATCGGCGGCTGGAGTTGGGGAGGCTTCCTCACGGCGTGGGCGATTACCCAGACCAACATATTTAAGGCAGCCGTGATGGGCGCCGGGCTCTCCAATCTGCTCAGCGACCACGGTCAGAACGACGTCCCTGACCTCAACCGCCTGATCTTCGACGGTCTGCCCTACGACGACTTCGACGCCTACTGGCGCGTCTCGCCGCTACGTCACGTGGCGCGCGTGACCACGCCGACGCTGATCCTGCACGGCGAGAAAGACGCCCGTGTCACCCCCGCGCAGGGCCAGGAGTTCTACCGCGCCCTCACGGCTCAAGGCGTGCCGACGCGCTTCGTGCTCTACCCTCGCGAAGGCCACCCCATCGAGGAGCGCGCCCACCAACTCGACCTGCTGCGCCGCGTGCTGGAGTGGTTCGAGCGTTTTCTAGTCGTTAGTTATTAGTTTTTTGGGTGCGGGAAGGTTAGCAATGATTGAGATGTTTCAACGCAAGTAATGACTAATGACTAATGACTAATGACTAAGAAACGCCTTGACCTGCTGCTTGTCGAGAGGGGGCTGGCCGAGAGCCGCACCCGCGCTCAGGCCTATATCATGGAGGGGCGCGTGCGCCACGGCGACCGCGTGTATACCAAGCCGGGCGAACCCCTCGACGAGGAGACGCCGCTCTCGGTCGACCAGCCGGAAACGGAGTACGTGGGGCGCGGCGGCGAGAAGTTGGCCCACGCCCTGGATCGCTTCGGGCTCGATCCGACGGGCCTGGTGGCGCTCGACGTGGGCGCCTCCACGGGCGGATTCACCGACGTGCTGCTGCGCCGTGGCGCCGCGCGTGTCTACGCCGTGGACGTGGGCTACGGCGAGTTGGCCTGGACGCTGCGCCAGGACCCGCGCGTGGTGGTGATGGAGCGCACCAACATTCGCTACCTGCAGTCGCTGCCCGAGCAGCCCGCCCTGGCCGTCATCGATGTCTCGTTCATCTCGCTGGCCAAGGTCTTGCCCGCCGTGTGGCGGCTATTGGCGCCGGATGGGCGCGTGGCGGCCCTGATCAAGCCCCAATTCGAGGCGGGACGCGGGCAGGTCGGCAAGGGCGGCGTGGTGCGCGACCCGGCGACGCATCGCACGGTACTGGGGCGCGCGCTATCCGGGGCGGAGGCGGAGGGCTGGTACGCCGCCGGGCTGGTCAACTCGCCCGTGCTGGGCCGCTCCGGCAACCGCGAGTTCTTGGTCCTGTGGAGCAAGACACCGCTCGATGCGGCCTTCGATCAACGCGCGGCCATCGAGCACGTTATGGCACAATAGGGACAGCCGGACTAATATTCTAACTCTGTCCCTTTGCACGATAACCTACGTGTCGGCACGTTAGCCGGTATCCTGGCCGATGTCGCTCAGCATGCGGGACGAAGCCGCGACGAGGTAATAACACAGCTTTTCGGCACGCCGTAACCGGTCTGCTGTTCGGAGACCTGAGAGTAGCCGCGGCACGGACAATGTCGGCGGACAGGAGACAAGAGAGCCATGGCGACGAACGAAATGATTGCGGGAACACCGAGGGACGGCGAGGCGACGATGCCATCGATCAAGAGCGCGGCGGTGTTGCTGCACCCCAAGATCCCGCGCTCGCGGGAGATCGCCGACGAGGTCTGCGCCGCGCTCGACAACTGCACCTTGCAGGTCTCGCGCGGCTCGGTGTGGGACGTGGCGCAGCTGCACGAGCTGATGCCCCGCGTCGACGTGGCCATCACCCTGGGGGGAGACGGCTCGATCCTGCGCGCCGCGCGCGTGGCCGCGGTCTACGGCACGCCCGTGCTGGGCATCAACCTGGGCAAGCTGGGCTTCCTGGCCGAGATCGAGCCCGCCGATGTGTCCACGCGCATCCCGCCGCTGGTGCGCGGCGACTACTGGATCGAGCAGCGCATCATGCTGCGGGTCGAGCACCGTCGCGGCGAACAGACCCTGGCTCACTACCAAGCGCTCAACGAGGCCGTGGTGGGCCGCCGCTCGCTCTCGCGCGTGGTGCGCGTCCCCGTGCGCCTCAACGGGCAGGAGTTGGCCACCTACAAGGGTGACGGCGTACTGGTGGCCACGCCAACCGGCTCCACGGCCTACTCGCACGCTGCGGACGGTCCTATCCTGCACCCGGAGGTGCGCGACCTGGTGATCACGCCGATCTGCGCCCACCCGCGTCCGACCGGTTCCATCGTGGTGCCCTCCAACACCGAGATCACCCTGACCGCGCTGACCGACCATGAGGCCGCGCTCTCCATCGACGGGCAGGACGACGTACCCATGCACGACGGCGACACGGCCGTGATGGGCATCAGCCCCTACACCGCCCGCTTCCTGCGCAGCCAGCGCCGCGACTACTTCTACCAGACCCTCATGCGCAAGCTGCGGTAGCGACCCTCACCCCCCGGAAGGAGACCGTCACCATGGATGATGACACGCGCCTATTACACGAACAAGCCCGGGAGTGGCTGGCACAACTGCAAGGCCAGTCGGAGCGCGCCGACGTAATTCGGGCTCTCAGCGGACAGTCTCTTGCCGCCGCCGTCGTTCGTTCAGTTTTGGGAACGTTGGCTGCTCACCAACGTGGTTACCGCGAACACTTCTCACCCGTGCAAGCGGATAGCGACGGAACCGTGGTTGAAAGCATGACCTCCCCAAACGAACCGGATGATCCAGAAATCGATTACGACGGAGTGTATGACTACCAGTGGATTCAGTCGGTCCTGGACTACTTGCGGGATAACCTGCCGGAAACAGCCTCTTTGTTGGCTGCCTGTCTCGATGACACTGACGAAGATGTTCGCATGCAGGCAATCATTGAGCTTATCGCCTCACGCACGGATGATCCGCAAGCTATAGCTGCCCTCTATGCTCGTCTCCATCTACCCACGCGCGAAGGGCTAGAGGCTGCCCGCGCGTTGATCTTTCTTGGGGTGGCAAACGGCATAGTCCGAGATGCTCTACTGACTCGGATACAACGCGGTGAGAAAACCGAACGCTCAAACGCTATTCGAGTACTGCGCGAACTGGACCCGGATAGCGTCGACAGGGCGTGTAGCGATACCTTGTTAGCTTGTTTGGACGACGAAGATTCCGCTATACGAAACGACGCAGTTTGGGCCATAGGGCAGCTGGGCTTATCCGATCCATACACGATAGACCGGTTAGCTCGGCATTTACAGGACCGGGATGATGGCGTCTCGACATGTGCTGCTCGTGTCATCGCTAAGCTTGGTGTAACAACTCCCAGGCTTCGTGCAGAGTTGCTTAACATGCTCCTGGAGCAAGACAGCGTCAGCCGTTCATGTGCGCTTGGCGTGCTCGACGCCCTAGGCCACATAGGATCAAAGATTGATGCAGCGGTGTTGTCTTGTTTGAGCGACGAGGATGAACATGTTCGAAGGAGTGCGCTGTGGTATGCATGTAGACACCTCGAGACGAATATCAGGGTTGCTGATGCCCTACATGCGTCGTTTCAACACAGGCAAGACGATGATAAGGCGCCTGATTTCGTTCTCTCCTGGGATAGTCAGACCTTATTTAATCGGTCGCCGGACTTGAATAGGCAGACCTTGCTCAATTGGTCGCCTGAAACGCTGTTCGTTATATGTAAGACCTACCGTGATGTCGTGATACCAGCGGTACGCCTGTACCTCGATCACGATGACATCACCCTGCGCTGGGAAGCGGCTGTCACATTGGTTGCTCTCGGAGTCAGAGACCAAGACCTTGTACATGCGCTCCTGTCCTTTCTCCATGACGAACGATGGTTTGACGGATTGAACAGACGACGCAGCCGCAACAGCGAATTCAGCTTCTCCAACGATCTTTGCTGGAGTGCTTCCCAAGCGTTGATGATCGTGGGAGCCACGGGGCCATCAGTCGTCGATGTGTTGGAGCGATGCCTGTATCTTCCTCGCAGGCAGGCACGCAATGCGGCCGCACGTGTCTTGGCTCATTTGTCCAGCGATGACCCCAAGGCTCTCGATGCGTTGATCGCGGGCGCCAGCAGCGATGATCCTGCTATCCGTCAAAGCGCCATTGACTGGGGGTTAGTTCATGTACAGTGCGCGGAGCCAGAGGTTGTCGCCCTGCTACAGGCCCAAGGGCTGGGCAATACTCGACAAATTGGCAAGAGTTTGGCGCCAACGCAACCATCGGTCGATGTCGCAAAGGAGGCCGCGGAAGATCATGAGGCGGCATCTTTGCTTCGGCAAGGTGCCGAAGCAAAGACCGCGATGGAACGCCGTGCGCTCATCGACAATCTTGGCGCGATGGATACGGCATGGCCCGATGTTGTGCAGGTACTCAAGGATCTGCTCAGCGATGAGGACGAAGATGCGCAATGGTCAGCCGCCAATGCGCTGACCAAGCTCGGAGTAAGTGGTTCACACGTTGTAGCTGTTCTGCTGGATGGGATGGAACGATGTTCAAGGATAGAACGAATGGCGGCATACGAAGGCCTGGTACGCGCTGGCGATACCAGCCCAAGGGTGGTCGCGGCTCTCGCCTGGTTTGTCCGCCACAAATGGGATACTGCGGTGATCGATGCAGTCGCCGATCTGGGCCTTTCCGACGCCGCTGTCGTCGATGCCCTACTTGTCTGCCGCTATGCCTCCAATGGCCCTGACACCTGTCGTCTTTGCGATGACGCATTGCGTAACGCGGCAATGCGGGCGCTTGGCAAGGTAGGAGCCATGAGCACTCGTGTAGTGAGACAGCTCATCGAGAACGAAGGGTCAGTTGCTCTTGAGGCGCTAGGCAGGCTAGGAATCAAAGATCAACAGGTCGTTTCCTTACTGCGGTGCAAGATGCATGACAGCGACATAGTTGATCAAGTGGCTGCCGCTACGGCATTGCTGCGCATTTTCGGCAACGATTCAGCCGCCTTGGCGACGCTCCAGGCAGCCCGCAACGTGACCGTTGAGCGGGCACAGCTACTGGCTGTGCGAGGGCTTATCGAACTGGGCAACCTCGATGCGCCTAACATTGGGATCTTACTGATGGAGATAGAAGATCGCTGCTGGAGCGAGTACTGGAGTTGGGGGTCATGGTATAAAGACGCCAAGGAGCTGGTACAAGTCTTGGTTGTAGCCGGTCGGAAGGATCGGTTACTTTCCACCATCTTGCTCCGATACGTGCATCATCCCGCGAAGAGCTTCCGCTTTGTCGTGGCCTCTACACTCATGCAACTGGCCCGTGACGACGAAGAGATTCGCGCGACACTGGAAAACGCGCTGGTGTCGGACAGCATACCAGAAGCACATGGTGGTCGCGGACTGCTCCACCGGGTACTCAAGCGGGCAACAGGCGGCGTACACCCGAGCCTACCGTTCGATGCCGTCTATTAAGAAAGTGCCCGTTGAGCGCCAAAGCTCACATCTACAGAAGGATGTTAACCAATGGGCACGGACATTTTCATGCACGCGGAACGGCGCGTGAACGGACAGTGGCATCTGGTGATGGACGATGCTCCGACGGACGGACGGCTCAACGCGCCAGTCGATCTCTACGAGAGACGCAACTATAACCTGTTCGCCATCCTGGCCGATGTCACCAACGTTTCAGCGGGGACACCGGAGCCACAGGGTACACACTACGAGCCGATTGCGCCACGCCAGGGAGTCCCGAACGACATGAGCGAGGAACTGCGCGTGTTGTGGGCAGCCGAAGGAGCGCGAGATCGCGCGAGTTGGTACCTGCTGCGGGAGTTGCTGGAGTTCGATTGGTACGGCAAGACGGTCCGCAAGCATGCCTGGGTGGGACCGGAGCTCGCCGCGGCGTACGAACGGGGCTACGCGACGTCACCCTATCTTTGGCAATGGCTCCAGGATATCCCTGGCAGTGACGAGAGTTGGATGAGGGGGAACGTGCCTGTGACATGGGTCGAGACCTATGCCGATTCGGCGGGATCGGACTTTATGCAGGGCGTCTTGGGTAGGCTACAAGGCTACGGAGACCCAGACGATGTCCGCATCATATTCTCGTTCTGGAGCTAGATTGGTATCCCTGCGCCCTACGATGGGAAGAACTTGAGGCTATAAGTGCCCACGTCTCTCTGCGTTCCGGCCTGCCCCATCCAGGCATCCCACCCCTCTTGCTCGCCGGCTTCTCCTGGCCGGCCCCGGATCAACGGCCGGGGGCGTTTATTGCGCTCCGACGCGCTTTCGAGACCCTGGGGTTTTATGATCCCGGCGAGATCGAGGCCTTGATCAACCGCTACAACTTCAAGGATGAGTTTACGGGCGTAAGCCTGCAAGGACCGCCTGGTGGCCCGCTTGTCGAGCACCAATTCACCTACACAATCGACCGTCGCTGGGAACGCGATGGGCAACTCAGCTGGGTGATGGAGGGTGACGACGGCTATTCGCTGCGCCATCGGGGAAACGACAAGTTCCCCTTCATCCAGCTCGACGAGCTCATCAATGCCGCAAGAGTTCCAGAGGCGGGTGAGAACGCGAGATAATCCGCGACGTAGGCGTGGAGGTCGTCCAGGTCGCGCCGCGCCCGGGCCGACCACGTGACGATCATGACTCGGCAAGTCGGCGACGTGCCTCGATCAGGCTAGCCTCGGTGACCAATCCGCACCGGAGGAGATCGTCGACAAGGTCGTCCTGCGCAGTCAGTGGCTCCGTCTCGGCCGAGTGGATACCCTCCTCGACCATGGCAATCTGCCAAGCCTCCTCGTCGACATAGCGGCTAATCGCCTCGGTGAGAAGGTAGCTCTTGTTGCGGCCCGTTGCTTTGGCCAGGGCATCGACCCGCTCACGCAACTCATCCGGCAAGCGGAGACTTGTCATCGTCATCGCCATGACCTCCTATCTGATCCGTACTACTCTGATGACATTGTACTACAATGGCTGGTGCAGTGCGGTAGAGACCAAAGACAAGGGGCCGCCAACTCGATGTGCATGATGGGTTGGGCCGACATATGTCTTCCTCCTCTAGCCATCTGCGCCGAGCAGGGCTGCACAAGCGCGACCCATAGGGTCAGTATGGTACATCTGTCCTATATTGTCAATCTTATACGCGTTCATGTGCGTGTATTTGCGGCTACGTCGTGTCCTATGGATAATCCAGACTAGTAGCTTGTGTGGCATGGATCATGTCAGGGTGTCGGGTAATAGCGGCCCCAAAGCGACGAGCCCCGCGTTCGCGGTTATATTATGATGAGGAACGAACTGACATGAGTACGAGTGCGCCGACACAGGGGACGCAGGGGACGCAGAAGGCGCGGCCGGGGGACGCCGCATGGGGTATGCCGGCGCACAAGGAGCCGCGCTGGCCGGCCTCGCTCGCCGTGCTCGCGGCGCTGGCGCTGTATTTGTTCCTACCAGAGAAGCTGACGCTGGGCCCGAACTGGCTGCTGCCCGTCCTCGAACTGGCGCTGCTGATTCCCCTCAGTATCGCCGCGCCCAACCGGCGCAAAGACGAACCGCGCTGGCAGCGATACGCCGCCGTCGCGCTCATCGCCCTGGTCAACGCGGCCAATATCGTTTCCCTTGTCTTGCTCGTCCATGACCTGCTGTTCGGCACGAGGCCTGGTATAGCGATCGATGGGCCAGGGCTGCTCTTCTCGTCGATCCTGATCTGGCTGACCAACGTGCTCGTGTTCGGCCTGTGGTACTGGGAGCTTGACCGCGGCGGACCGGACGACCGCAGCCATCCCGAACACCGGCAGCCGGACTTCCTCTTCCCCCAGATGACGACGCCACACTGCACGCAAGAGCACTGGTCGCCGACCTTCATGGACTACCTCTATGTCTCGTTTACCAACGCCACCGCCTTCAGCCCCACCGACACGATGCCGCTGACGCCTTGGGCCAAGGCGCTGATGGCGGTCCAGGCTCTCATCTCGCTGCTGACCATCGCCCTAGTCGCGGCGCGCGCGGTCAATATCCTGAAGGTGGGGAGCGGCTAAGACGGCAGCGATGGACAGGGACACGCGCGCCACGGTCGGCGTCCTGCTGCGACGCTATCGGCTCGCCGCAGTGCTGACGCAGGAGGAGTTGGCCGAGCGGTCGGGGGTCAGCCCGCGCTCCATTAGCGAGATCGAACGCGGGCGCGGGAGCGTCCCGCGCCGTAGCACCCTGGAATTGCTGGCCGACGCTCTGCAACTCTCCCCGGAGGAACGCTCTGCCCTCTATAGCGGCGCGGCCCCGGCCATCCGACCCGACGTGCCCCACTCGCCCCCACCATCCCCATCGTCCCCATCGTCCCCATCGTCCCCATCGTCCCCATCGTCCTCCGTCGCCGTTGGCGCCGACCCCACGCCCACCGCCATGCCGTCGCCCGTGCCCTTGCCGCTCGCTGCCCTGCCGGCCGCGCTGACCCCATTGGTGGGGCGCGAGCGCGAGGAGGCCGCCGTGGCGCACCTGCTGCGTCGTCCAGACATTCGCCTGCTGACGCTGACGGGCCCGGGGGCGTGGGCAAGACACGCCTCGCCCTGCACGTCGCCGCCGGCCTGGCCGACGCCTACCCCGATGGCGTCGCCTTCGCGCCCCTCGCGCCGCTGGCCGACGCGGCGCTCGTGGTCCCCCACATCGCACGCGTCCTGGGCGTCGAGGACAGGGCGGGCCAGCCCACCCTGTCCTCTATCCAGGAGGCCGTGGGGACGAAGCGTCTGCTGCTGCTGCTGGACAATATCGAGCACCTGCTCCCCGCCACGCCGCACCTCGCCGCGCTGCTCCAGGGCTGCCCCGCGCTGACGGTCCTGGTCACGAGCCGCATCGTGCTGCGCGTCGTCGGGGAGCACACCTTCGCGGTCCCGCCGCTGGCCGTGCCCGATCTGCGTCGCCTCCCGCCGCTGTCGGACGTGGGGCGGGTCCCCGCGGTGGTCCTCTTCATGCAGCGGGCGCAGGCCGTACAGCCGGACCTCGCGCTGACCCCCGCGCTGGTGCCCGTGGTGGCGGAGATCTGCGTGCGCCTCGACGGGCTGCCGCTGGCCATCGAACTGGCGGCGGCGCGCGCGCGCCTCTACGCGCCTCCCGCCCTCCTGGCGCGGCTGGGCGACCGCCTGGGCCTGCTGACGCGGGGGACGCGCGACGCGACAGACCGGCAGCGCACGCTGCGCGGGGCCATCGACTGGAGCTATGCGCTGCTCGACGCGCCGGAGCAACGCCTCATGGCGCGCCTGGCCGTCTTCGCGGGCGGCGCCTCCCTCGACGCGGTGGCGACCGTCTGTTCCTCGATGGGCGACCTCGGGATCGACGCGCTCGACGGCCTGGAGTCGCTGCTGGACAAGAGCCTGCTCTATCGGGATCGTGTGAGCCCCGCGCGCGAGGAGGCAGAGGAGGCCAGGCCACGCGTGGCGATGCTGGAGACCATCCGCGCCTACGCCTGGGAGCAACTGGCGGCCTTCGGCGAGATGGAGGGCGCCCGTCGGGCCCACGCGACGTACTACACTGCCCTGGCGGAGCGGGCGGAGACGTACCTGACGGGTCCCAAGCAGGCGGTCTGGTTGGCGATCCTCGACGCGGACGGGGACAACCTGCGCGCCGCGCTGGCCTGGAGCGCCGAACGGGACTCCGACGCGCTATTGCGCCTCGCCAATGCCCTGGCCCGCTACTGGCATATGCGCGGCCAGGCGACCGAAGGGCGCGCCTGGCTGACCACCACCCTGGAGCGGGCGTCCCAATCGGGCGTCGTGTCGCCGGCCTGCGCGACGGCCCTCTACGCAGCCGGCCATCTGGCCAGGGCGCAGGGTGACCTGACGGCCGCGCGCCGACTGTTCGAGCGCGGCGTGGCCCTGTACGAGGTCTGGGAGGATAAGACGGGCCTGGCCGCGCTGCTCACGGCGCTGGCGGGGGTGGCGCACGAGCAGGGCGACGACGCGTCCGTGGTGGCGCTGCACGAGCAGGGTATCAGGCTGGCGCGAGCGCGGGGGGAGCGACGCCACCTCGCCATTGCCCTTACCAACCTGGGCGTGGCCCGACAGGAGCAGGGCGATTATGCCGCCGCCTTGCCCCTGCACGAGGAGAGCCTGACTATCGCACGGGAACTCGACGCGACGCGAGACATTGCCGCGGCATTGGGCAACCTCGGCCTGCTCCACCGTGAGCGGGGCAACTTCGCGCGCGCCATGGCCTGTTATGAGGAGTGCTTGACTATCGCCCAGGGGTCGGGGGACAAGAGCGTGATCGCCATCGCGCTCAACAACATAGGCGACGTCATGCGCGAGCAGGGCGACGACGCGCGCGCGACGGAGTTGCTGGCGCGGAGCCTGGCGCTCTATGTAGAGGTGGGCTCGCGCTGGGGCGTGGCCTACGCGCTGGAAGGGCTGGCGGCGGTTGCCGCGTCGGGAGGGCAGCCGGGGCGGGCGGCGCGCCTATACGGGGCGGCCGCGTCCCTGCGCCAGGCGCTGGGCGCGCCGCTGCCACCCAACGAACGGCCCCGCCACGAGCGGGCAGTCGGCCGCCCGCGGGACCTGATGGGACAATCCCGGTTCGACGCCGCGTTCGCGGCGGGCGGGGCGCTCACCATGGACCAGGCCGTCGACGAGGCCCTGGCGGACCTGCCCTATCCGTCTACGTCCGTTGTCGAGCGCCGTGGATGACCCGCAGGATCACGACCTGCTTTGCGCGCACGCGATACGGCAGGAGGTAGATTGCTAACGGGGTAGATCCACGATGTCGATGCCAGGGGGCACGACGCGCGGCGGCGGGTTGGCAGGCGGCAGGAAGGGGACTCGGCCGCGCAGCCAGCCGGGTAGCCAGGCCCAGGGGTCGCTCGCCATCACCGCCCCGCCCTCGTCGAGCACAAACGCGCGGCCGCCGCGCTCGTCGACGGCGATGGCGCCGGGCGTCAGGCCAGCGGGCAGGGCGCGGATCAGGGCGCCGTTGCGGCCGTCCAGCACGTCGACCGAGCCGGGGCCGTCGAACACCTGGACAGGCACGGATGAGCCCGGCAGGGAAACGGCGTGGGATGGCCCCTGAGAGGTGACGAGCAGTTGGCCGGTTCGCGGATCGACCGCGACGCCTGGTGTGGCCAGAGAAGTTGCGCCCAGGAACGCGGGGGACGTGTTCGCCCCCGTGCCGCCCATGTTGCCCACGTTGAAGGAGCCCGTCACGGCGCCGTTCCGCGCGTCCACCATCGTCGCGCCGTTGTAGCCGAGCACGATGAGGCGGCCCGTCCTGTCGTCGGCCAGTAAGGCCAGGGGAATGGGGGCAAACCCGGGCAGTCCGAACCTGCCCGGCGCGGCGAATCCGGTGAGCTGCAGCGTGTTCATCAGCCGTCCGCTCGCCGTGTCCACCACGTAGACCGTCCCGCTGCCGGTCGCGACGAACAGGCGGCCCAGCCGCTCGTCCAGCAGCGTCGTCACCGCGACTCTCGAGCTGGAGTAACTCGCGAGGGCGGCCAGGTATCGTGGGACGCTCGGGGCAAAATGGCTAATCGGCGTCGTGCGCAGCAGCGTCAGGCGGCGCGTATCAAGCATGTCGATGCCCGTGGCCCTGACCACAAAGGCATGTGCCCGCGCCTCGTCCACCACCAGGGCGCGGGGCGCCGGGCCGACGGCGATCGTCCGCAGCATATGGCCGTCGCGGGAGTCGAGCACGACCACGCCGCCGGGAGTGTGCGGGGTGCTGAAATCGAGGACAAGCACGTGTCCTCGCGGCCCGTCGAGGACCGCCGCCACCGTCGCTCCGGCGATGGGGATGGCGCCCGGCAGCGGAGGCGGCCGCGTGGAAACGACGCGGACCGGCGCGCCGCCGCGCGTATCCACGACGTCCATGGTCTCATCGAAAGAGGCAACGAAGACGCGCCCGGTCCACGTATCCGCCGTCACGGCGACCGGCGTCGCGCCGAGGGGGAAGGACTGCAGGCGTCGCCCGCTCGCCATGTCGACGACGGTCAGGTCACCGCCGGCCTGATCGGCCAGGACGAGGCGGCTCGCCGTGTCGTCGACCACAGCCAGGCTCGGTGCGTACACGCCGTTGGCGAGGAGCCGGAGGGTAGCCGACCCCGGCGCGAACAGGTCCACGCCGCCCGGCGTCGGGGCGGACCCCGAGCCGGGATTCTGTCCGAACGTGTTGGGCGCGGACACGGAGACCTGCGCGACCTGCCCGGACGCGTTGGGCCTGGACCCGAAGACCGGTATGACCGTCACTGGCCCCCACCCGAGCGCCGACGACCCGCTGCCCGCCGCTGCCGTGAACACGAGGACCTGCCCGGTCTGTTGATCCGCCAGCAGCCCGGCGGCCGATTGTCCGGGCGGGAGGCTGATCGCGGCCAGTCCACCCGCGGGACGTTGCAAGACCGTCGCCTTCAGCACAAGCGCTGCCGCGCCCACCAGGAGCGCCAAGAGCGCCAAGAGCGCCAGCACCGTTGTCGAGCGTCGAGGTATCACGCGCCATTCTCCTACATCACGCCCACGCATGCCCACAGTATCACGTATGCCCACAGTATATAGTGGTCGGCATAGCTTGACGCGTCTGCTGGCGATACCGCAGGGTCTGTACATTCTCGGTCTGGGGGCGCGGGCGTCCCGCCCGTCCCTGATGCAACGCCGGGACGGGCGGGACGCGCAGCGAATGCCTCGCGCTCCCGGATAGATCTCTGCGACGGCCGCGCAGGCGAGATTGTACAGACCGTGGGCGATACCGTGTTACCCCTTGTCGCGCTGAGACGTTCAAGCCAATGCGGTACTACATTGCCTGGGCGCCGTTGGCTGGGTGGATGGACGTGTCAGGAGGATGTCGATGCGACGACGGATTGTCGGAGGACTTGTTCTCCTGGGTATAGTCGTCGGCACAGGGGCTATCGTCGTTGCGCACCGTGACGAACCGAATCCCATCCTTGCCGTGGTTACCCTGGATGCGCCGCCCATTGACATCGTGGTGCAACCAGGCGCGGCGCGGGCGGTCATCACAACGTCTGTGAGCACCTGGACGGTGGACACCCATGACGGCCGCGTTCTGGCTGCCCGCACGGTACCATCGGCGCCCGGCGGTCCCCTTCTCGACCCATGCCACGACTATATCCAAACGCATTGGTCGTCGCTGGCGGAAGCGTCACAGGGCAATCGGTGCGCCCGCGCCGTCCTGAATGCCGCGCCCACGGACGGGACCACCCATCGCGCCGTCCTCATCTTCAATACCGCGGCCGTTCTGCTGGACGCGCGGACAGGGATTCCCGTCGCGCCGCCGGTCACCGTCGGCATCTATGCGGCCCTGGCCGTAGTCGATGAGCGAACGCATCGCGCCTTCATCACGGTCAGCAGCAATGGAGACCGGGCGGTGTGTACCATGGACACGCGGACAGGTCATCTGGTGACTTGCGCGTATCTGGGCGGCTTTCCCGGCTTACCGGTCGTCGACCCGGGGGCGAACCGGGTCTTCGTGTCGAACCAGGACGACACACGGACAAACAGGGTCGATATGCTTGACGCTACCACGGGGCGTATCCTCCACTCGCTGGTCCTTGGGCAGGGCCTGGAAGCGTACGTCGGCGACAGCGCGGGAGTTGTCCATCCTCTGGCGGTGGATGCGCGCACTCAGCATGCGTTCGTGGTGGGCCAGCAATCGGCTCCGTCGGGCGACGCCGTCGGCCCCGGACGCGTCATGATGCTCGACGCGCTCCATGGAACGCGCATTCGGACGATAGACGTGGCTCAGAATCCGAGAACGGTCGAACTCGACGCACGCAGAAACCGCGTGTTTGTCCTGTCAATCGGTCCAGTCACAGAGCGCACCTCTCCAACCGGCGGGTATGTCGATGTGCCGACGGGCGCGGGCACACTCAGCGTGCTCGACGCATCGACCGGACGCACGATCCGCACGATTCTCGTGGGCGTCAACCCGACGACCCCTGCCGTGGATGAGCGGACAGGGCACATCCTCATCGCGACCATTGGGGCGAGCATCGACACGGTCGATCCCGATCCCTAGGCCTGGATCCCTAGATGGATACGTCGTCGCCTGCCGCTGTTGCAGTTACCTGCTCACCATGTCCGCTTCTTTCCGCCCAGGGTCGATGTCGTCGACGTGACGCGCTAGCAGTCGTCGTGCCTCGAGATATGGAGTATCGTCATGCTGCTCGGATCGCTTCCCCTCGTGAATGGCGCGGGCTAGCGGGGCAGGTCCACGATGTCGATACTGGAGGGCACGACGCGAGGCGGCGGGTTGGGCCTTGGCAGGAAGGGGAGCCGGCCGCGCAACCAGCTGGGTAGCCAGGCCAGGGATCACTCACCGCCACCGCGCCGCCGTTGTCGAGCACGAGTGCCCGGCCGGTGCGCCTGTCGATCGCGATGGTGCCGGGCGTCAGGCCAACGGGCAGGGCGCCGATCAGGGCGCCGCTGCGGCCATCCAGTATGCTGACCAAGCCGGGGCCGTTACTTACGACCACGTAGGCAGCAGCATTGTTGGCAGGCTTAATTATCATGGCAACCTCTTTGATTGATGCTCAAAGCTGTCAAGAGTCGCATACCAAAGATCAAGAGCGACGATGAGCGCACCTTTTCTCCCGTGGCCGGGAGAAGGCGCGTCGCTTCTCGTCGGCTGCTTGTCAGGCAAGGGAAACGGGAGGTCAAAGACCTTCACATCGAGCACTACATAACCCTGAGATCGAGACGACCTGCTACCCGACCTTGGGTATGGTCAGGGTCGCATCGTCGAAGCGGCTCCAGATGGCCACGGCGCGGCCCTTGGATGACGCGCCGCCGGACGCACTGGTCGTCGTCCCGTCGATCTCGCACGGCCGGCCGGTGCGCTCGACGTAGAGCGTCCCGGAGTCGCGCGCGCCGCGCGTCTCGCGGAACGTATACCCGGCGCAACTCCGCCCGCCTACCGATTTCGCGGCGGCCACCGTGAAGACGGCGCCGTCGGCGCTGAGCGAGCTCGACGGGTTTGCCAGGCCAGCCACGAGTGACGCCGCGCCCGGATCGGTGAGGCATTTGAACGCCGCGTGCTCGCTGTCGCGCCCGCACTCTTTCGAGCCGCTGACGACAAGCTCCGTGTAGGCGGACTGGCCAGCCGGCGGTTTGGCGTAGCGCACCGTCGCATGGACCCCCAACAGCTTACCCGTACGCACGACGACGATGACGGCGCGTTCGTTAGGCTGCGCGGCGTTATGGTCCGTTTGCGTGAGGTCGATTTGGTAGCTCGTCGCACTGTTCAGGGACCGGGCGATCGCGGGTAAGGGCGACGCCGAGGCCGCGTGCGCCACGGGCACGGCCGCCGGTCCGACGGCAAGGGCGAGCCCGACGCCAAGGAGTATCCACCGCCGCGGCATACAATGGGACCTGACGGTCTCGCGACGGACGCCGGCGGAGGCCGCCGCCGAGGACATGAATAGTGGTCGGGACATGCTTCTGTCACTCCTTCCAGTAATCGTCGGCGCCCCTCGGGGTCTTCCGCGGTCTCCCGGGGTAGGGCCGTCACGCGCGGACGTCGGCGTGCTATGTCACCACCACTATATCAGGATCATGTCATGGCGAGGTTGATGGTGGGGACCGCTTAGGCGAAGATGCTCTGGGGTAGGAAGGCGCCGATCAGCCAGTTGGGGGCGTCGACGACCTCGCAGATCTTGAGGTCGACGGCCACGCTGCACAGCATGTAGGCGTCGGGGCGCGACAGGCCGTAGGTGCGCTCCAGGTGCTCGATCATGTGCAGGACGGCCAGGCGCGCTGCCTCCAGCAGGTCCGGGGCGATGCCGTCGGTCGCGTAGTAGGGGGCGGTGTTGGTGCGCGGCGCCAGCGGACCGGCGGTCAGGAACTGCGGCTGCGGGATGGACAGTCCCTTGCGCACTGTCAGGCGCACCGTGGCCCGCATGGGCGTCTCGATAGCTGTGCCGCAGACCTCGCCGTCGCCCTGCGCGGCGTGTCCGTCGCCCATTGAAAACAAGGCGCCCTCGGCCTCGACGGGCAGGTAGAGGGTGGCCCCTTTGGTCAGGTGCTTGGTGTCCATGTTGCCACCGTGCCGGTAGGGCGGGATAGTGGAGAGCGCGCCCGGCGCGCCGGGGGCCAGCCCAACCTCGCCGCAGAACGGCTCCAGCGGGATGCGGATGCCGGGTGCGAACTCGGCCCAGCCGTCGGCGAGCCGCCAGATGCGCAGCGCGGGATCGGGAAACAGGTCGGCCAGCAGGCCGAAGCCGGGGATGAGGGCTGTCCAGCCCCAGTCGGCCGGCTGCAGGTCCAGGAACTCTACCTGCAGCGTGTCGCCGGGCACGGCGCCCTCGACGTAGACGGGTCCGTTGACCTGGTCCACGCGGCCGAAGTCGAGGGTACGGATCGTCTCGACGGTGGAGTCCGGCCCGATCTGGCCGCCCGCGGCGTCGAGCAGGTCGAACTCGACCGTCTGCCCCGACTCGACGCGCGCCACCGGCGCGATAGAGTTGTCCCAGGTCAGATGCCACTGCTCCCTGGCCACGTGAATAGTGCGTCCCGCCATGAACATCGCCCGCGCCCTCCTCATATGCCCGCTATATGCCCGCTATATGCCCGCTATATGCCCGCTACTCGTCCTCGCGCTTGCTCCCGATGTCTTCAATACTACCCGGTCCCGGCGCCGCGTGCGGCCCAATCGTCACTTGTCGGGCGTCGTGAGATCAAGGTATTCAAGGCGCATAATGTCTGACGCGACTGTGAGCGGAGCCTAGCGGCCAGGGTCCACGATGCTGACGCTGGCCGGGACGGCGCGCGTCGCTGGTCTCTGACGCGAGATGAACGGTAGAAAACGGCGCAGCCACTGGGCATCCAGGACCAGGGATCGTCCGCCACAACCACGCCGCCCTGGTTGAGCACGATGGCGCGCCCCGTCCGCTCGTCAATGGATAGAGCCACGGGTCCGACGCTGGTCGGGATCTCGCCGCGCAGGGGGTTGCCGTTGCGGCCATCGAAGAGCGTGACGCCGCTCACCTGGTCCAGGTTGTTTGGGCCGCCGGGCGGCGCCGCCACGACGGCCACCTCTCCGCTGCGCGCGTCGATCGCCGCCTGCAGCCGATAATCCCAGTGCTCGGCGATCGTGCCCAGGAGCGTGCCGTGGCCGACGTCCAGGACGCCGATGCCATCGGCGCCAACGGTGAAGAGGCGTCCCGTCACCGCATCGACCAGGATGAGGTCCGGCGCGCTGTGGAGGGCCACCGTATGCAGTAACCGGCCGTTGGCCGCGTCGAGGATGCTGACGCTCTGTCCGCTTGTATAGGTCGCCACATAGACGCGGCCCATACCCGCATCGACCACGGGTGCGCCGGATACCAGCGGCGCGCTGCCCGAGCCGATGGTGACGGTACGGAGAAGGGTCAGGCGTCGCGTGTCGATTACGCTGATGCTGTTGCCGTTGGCCACGAAGGCACGGCCCGTCCGCTCGTCCACGCTCACCGCGGTCGGCTCGCCGCCCACTACGATCCTGCGCACGAGACGGCCGCTCGCGGCGTCCAGCACACTGACCGTCCCGTTGAAGGTTGCGCCCAGGTCGTTGTCGAGGACGAAGACGTGGCCGCCGCGGTCGTCCACGGCCATGACCGCCGTCGGAACGACATGTCCCCCCGCGGCGATCCCGGCCGCGACGGTGCGCAAGAGGGTTCCGTCGCGCCCATCGAGCGTGTCGACGGTGTCGTCGGACGTGGCGACGAAGATGTGCCCTGTCCGCGTCGAAACGGCCATGGCTACAGGGCTGGCCGCCAGCGACACGGCGCCTAGCAGCCGGCCGGTCGCCGCGTCGAGGATGCTCATGCCGATGCCCGCCGCGTCGAGCACGAGAACGTGTCCGGTGCGCCGGTCGAGCACGGTCATCGTTGGGCTGAAACCGACGGCCGTGGCGCGCAGCAGGGCGCCCGTGCGCTCGTCGATGGTGTCCACGGTGTTGTCCGCCGCGTCGCAGACAAAGATGCGCTCCGTCCGTGGGTCGAGCAGCAGCCCGCTCGGCGGGCGCCCGATCGGGATGGCGCGAACCGCATTGTCGTCGCGGCGAGACGCCAATGTCACCCCCAGGACCAGCGCCAGCGCCGCCAGCGCCGCCAGTCCGACCACCCGTATCGCCGGCCCCACCGCAATGCGTCGTCTCATGCCACCTTCCTCCCATCGCTGATCGGCCGTTGGCTGCTGACGACTCGCCGCTCGTCAGGTCGAGGACCCTCGCGCCGCACCTCGCACGCGTTGTGCTTATGATAGACCTATGCGGCCGCAGGCGAAGGTCACACCCGACCGCGAATGCCTAATCCTCTCGCACTACAACCAGCTACGCATTTTGCGACTTGAAGGCGCAAGACGTATACTGGTGCAGCACCGCTCCACCAAACATAGGCCCTTCTATTAAGGCCAGCATCTGGATCCAGGGGCCTCGCGGGCGCCTGCGTAGAGGAGGATAGCAATATGGCGATGGCGGCTCCTGGGCATGTAGATTACGAACTGGTGACACCGGCCGAGCAGGACATCTCTCGCTTCCGGCAGCTGCGAGACCATTTGCCCGCGGCGCCCCAGTCAGCACAACTCACCGCCCCCGACGGCTCGACGACAGAGGTCCCGGAAGCCCTCTATGAGGTATTGCGTCAAGTTGTGGGTTTCATGGCCGAAGGTGCGACGATCAGGCTCGTCCCGCTGCACAGAGAGTTGACCACACAGCAAGCGGCGGATCTCCTGAACGTGTCGCATCCATTTCTGATCAAGCTGCTTGACGATGGGGCTATTCCCTTCACGCATTCGGCGGCACATCGCCGCTTGTTCATCGGTGACGTGACGGAGTATAAACGGCAGCGAGATAGGACGCGACGGGCTGCCCTGGACAATATGACCGCAATGGCCGAGGAATACGGCGAGTACGACGATACGCCGGGCATGCCGGTCGAGGAAGAATAACAGGGAGCCCATGCCCACGTCCTCTCTCGACGCTTCGTTCGGTGTCATGCTCGACGCATTCCTGATGAGCCTGTACGACCTCGCGCCGTCCATCATGGCGCATGTCATCGTCGAGCAAGCGGCCGCGCTCAAGAGAAATCCCACGACGACGGGGCAGGTCCTTGCCAGGTTGGAAAAAGTGGGCATCACGCGCTTTGCCCGCGCGGTCAGGACATACCTCGACGAAGACGGTACAGAGTAGCTTCTGGCCGCTGACTCGATAACAAGGGCGCGCGCAGTGGCCTTTCTTTTGATACCATCAAGGGTAGCAGTTGATGCGTTTATGACAACCCTCCCCTGCGTGAGACACCCATGCTCGAAGAGCTCACCATCACCAACTTCGCCATCATCGACCGCCTGGACGTACGCTTCGACCCCGGCTTCAACGTGCTGACGGGAGAGACGGGCGCGGGCAAGAGCATCATCATCGACGCCGTGGGGGCCGTGCTGGGCGGTCGCGTCAGCGCCGAGATGGTGCGCACCGGCGCGCAGAGCGCCCGCGTGGAGGGCGTCTTTACCCTCGACGGCGACGCCGGCCCGATGCACGACCTGCTGCGCGAGCATGACCTGTTTGACGAGGACGACGCCGACGGCGCGCTCATCCTGCGCCGCGAGATCAACGCCAACGGCCGCTCCTCCGCCCGCGTCAACGGCCGCGCCGTGCCCGTCGGCGTGCTCGGCCGCGTGGGCGACTTGCTGGTCGACATTCACGGCCAGAGCGAGCACCTGTCCTTGTTCCGCGTCGACGAGCACGTGGAGTTGCTGGACCGCTACGCCGCGAGCGCGCCGCTGCGCGCCGAGGTGGCCGCGCTGGTCGGCGAACTGCGCCGGGTGCGACGCGAGCGCGACGCGTTGCGGGCCGCGCAGGCCGACGCCGCGCGCCGGCTCGACCTGCTGCGCTACCAGGTCGAGGAAATCGCCAAAGCCGACCTGCGCGCCGGGGAGGAAGAGGAGCTGGACGCGGAGAAGCGCGTCTTGTCCAACGCCGAGCGATTGTCGGCCCTGGCCGGCGGGGCCTCGGACCTGCTCAGCGGCGGCGACTCCGACCTCGGCGCCAGCTCCGTGCTCGACGCGCTCAACGGCGTCTCGGCCTCGCTGGAGGAGCTGGCGGGGCTCGACGAGAGCCAGCGCGAGACGCTGGACGGGGTCAACGGCGCCCTCTATACGCTGGAGGAAGCGGCGCGCGCGCTGCGCTCGTACGCCACGGCCATCGAGGCCGACCCAGCGCGGCTGGCCGAGATCGAGGAGCGGCTCGACCTGCTCTCGCGCCTCAAGCGCAAGTATGGCGCAACCGTGGCCGACGTGATCCGCTTTGGCGAGGAGGCCGCGCGCGAGCAGGAGACGCTGGTCAACAGCGAGGAGAGCCTGGAGAGGCTGGCGGCGCAGCTCGAGGGGCTCAAAGGGCGCATCGGAGAGGTGGCGACGCGGCTGTCGGCGCGCCGGAGCGAGGCGGCGGAACGCCTGGCCGCTGGCGTGGAGGGACAGTTGCAAGACCTCAACATGGCGCGCGCCCGCTTCCTGGTGCGCATCGAGCAGCGCCCCGACGCCGACGGCGTGCCCATCCTGTCGAGTGGCGTCGGGCAGGGACAGGAGCAGGGACAGGAGCAGGAGCAGCGCGTGGCCTACGACGAGCGCGGCGTCGACCGCGTGGAGTTCCTGATCTCGCCCAACCCCGGCGAGGAGCCCAAGCCGCTGGCCAAGATCGCCTCGGGCGGCGAGGCCTCACGCCTGATGCTGGCGCTCAAGACGATCCTGTCGGCGGTCGACCACACGCCGACCTTGATCTTCGACGAGGTGGACACGGGCGTGGGCGGGCGCAGCGGCCAGGTGGTCGGCGAAAAGCTGCGCCTGCTGGGCGAGACGCACCAGGTGCTCTGCATCACGCACCTGCCGCAGGTGGCGGCGCTGGGCGCGGAGCACCTGCGCATCGTCAAGCGCATCGACGGCGGGCGCACCCGCACCGAGGTCGAGCCGCTGGCGGGGCGCGAACGCGTCGAGGAACTGGCGGCCATGATAGGGGGATTCCCTCCGCCGCCGACGGCCCTCAAGACGGCCGAGGAGTTGCTGGCGCGCGCATCCGAGCCTCCAACCCCGCCAACCCTACCAGCGCCGGCCTTGCGCATCAACACAAAGAAGGCCAGGGCAAAGATTGCCACGCCCTAGCATATGGTAGCATGGCTCAATTCTTGCTCATGACGATGTGCCGGGTACCGACGCAGCCATCGCACCATAACTTTTTTCGGGTCCGTGTATTATACGGTAGGATAAACTTAGCTTGTCGCCACGGGAAGGAGGTGAGCCGCGCGGCCCGCATCGCCAGCCGGCATTGTCCGTTGTGAGACGTCCCCTGTCCGCTCGGTACACCTGGCGCGGCCCACATCACACACCCGTGGCCGCGGCGCGTCGCCGTTCGGGGCGCGCCGCTGGAAAGATCGTCCGGCGTCATCGTCATGCAGCATTATAAAGGAGTTCCTGGAGAGATTATGGATATCGACACGAACAAGATCGTCGACCTCGCGGAGTCCCAGGCCAATTCGCGCCGCAACTTCCTCAAGGTCGCGCTGGCGACCGGCGCCGGCGCCGCGCTGGCGAGCAAGGCCCTGAACGTCACCCCGGCCCATGCCGCCACCGACGACCCGCCGACCATCATCAACGTGGCCCTGGTCGCTGAGCAGCTGGCCGTGACCTTCCAGACCAACGCCCTGCTCAACGCCACTACTATTGGCCTGAAGCCCGACGAGGTGACCACGATCGAGGCCGTCCTGGCCACCGAGGCGCTGCACATCCGCTATCTGCAGGCCTACGGCGCCGTCCCGGCCTACGGCACGCAGGGCTTCACGCAGTTCTCCTTCCCCGCGGGCACGTTCAGTAGCCGCAAGGGCTACGCCAACACGGCCATCTTTCTGGAGACGGCTTTCGTGACCGCCTACATGGCGGCGGTGCGCGACTTCGCGGGCGACGCGCGCGCGGATCTGGCCAGCCTGGCCTACCAGATCGGCGCCGTGGAGGCGGAGCACCGCGCCCTGTCGCGCGTGGTGGGCGGCTACGCGCCGTACGCGGACCTGGCCTTCGAGTTGAACCTGATCCCTAACGTGGCCACGGCGGCGACGGTGTTGGGCTCCGGTAGCCCCGTGGGCAGCTTCCTGGCGCCGGCCTCGGGCAATACCTACACCTTCACCGACTTCGTGGGCAACTCGTTGGTGACCAACGCCATCAACGCCTACGCCCGGCTGCTCACGGCCCAGACGCCGGACGGCTCTCGCCTCTACTCGTAATCCCGGCATCTGTTTTTCAGCGAGCGAGGGGGGGGGGGGGGGGCGGGCGGGGGCGGGGCCGGCGCCCCGGCCGCGCGCCCGCCGCCGCCCCCCCCCCCCG
>JAABUZ0100001060.1_pt1 | contig 56153 bp, 46 predicted proteins | sample 5562091 | NCBI WGS metagenome assembly JAABUZ01 (sample SAMN12813069, study PRJNA571459) | rock metagenome | isolation source: Antarctica rocks | place: Antarctica: Victoria Land, Linnaeus Terrace sud | collected 2015-12-21 | reverse complement strand
ATAGGCGCTTTCAGTGGTGGCAGCAGTGGCTCGATCCGCGCCCACGACTCATCCGACAGAACAGCAGTCCGCGTCATCCACCGATCATCGGGCGTCAAGCCCGCTCAACATGGGAGACACGCCCTAGTACTACAGTTGCATTTAGTTTGATCTTCTGCGGCGTGTCGTCTTGATGTTGTTCGTTGGCTGCGCAGTCTGGGTGCGGTGGCTGATCATGTTGGGGTGGCGGAGGTAGCGGGCTGGGCGGCGGGCCTGGAGGAGGTGCACGCGCGGATCGCGTCGCGGTTCTCGCGGTCTGAGCCGCGCGAGCGAGTAGCTGGGTATCTGCGTGGGTTGCTGGCGCCGTTGGAGCGCAAGAACGGCTGGACGCTGGCGGAGCTGGCCGGTGAGTCCAGCCCGGATGGGATGCAACGGCTGTTGGCGACGGCGGACTGGAACCCCGACCGGGTCCGTGATGATCTGCGTGACTACGTGGTGGAGCATCTGGGCGATCCGGGCGCGGTGTTGGTGGTGGACGAGACCGGGTTCTTGAAGAAGGGCAGTCGATCTGCGGGGGTGGCAAGGCAGTACTCCGGGACTGCGGGCCGGGTCGAGAACTGCCAGATCGGGGTGTTTTTGGGCTATGCCGGCCTGGCCGGGCGCACGTTTTTGGACCGGGAGTTGTACTTGCCCAAGGTCTGGACGCAGGACCGGCTGCGGTGTGAGCAGGCGGCCGTGCCGGAGGATGTGAGGTTCCTAACCAAGCCTGAGCTGGCGATCGGGATGCTCACCCGTGCGTTGGACGCTGGGGTGCCGGCCAGCTGGGTCACCGGCGATGAGGTCTACGGCCAGCACCCCGGCCTGCGGGCGTTCTTGCAGGCCCGTGGGATGTCCTACGTGCTGTGCGTGGCGAGCAACCAGTGGGTCTGGGTTGACAGCCAACCGGGCAGCGCCGGCGCTGGCGGCCTTGGGGGACGTCGTCAGCTGCAGGTGAAGACCCTCGCCGCCACCGTGCCACCCCAGGCGTTCAAGAAGCTCTCGGCGGGCCAGGGTGCGAAGGGCCCGCGGGTCTACTCCTGGGCCCGCACCCCGGTCCGGCTGCCGGGTAAGCCAGATGGGCCACTCAAGGCCGGCTGGCTGCTGATCCGCCGCAGTCTGGCCGACCCCAGCGACTGCGCCTACTACCTGTGCTCAGCCCCGGCAGGGACCACCTTGACCACCGTGGTCGCGGTGGCCGGAATGCGTTGGGCCATCGAGGAGACCTTCCAGACAGGCAAGGGAGAAGTCGGCCTGGACCACTACCAGGTCCGCCGCTACGACGGCTGGTACCGACATATGACCCTCGCGATGTTCGCGCACGCCTTCCTCACCGTCACCCGCGCCGCCAGCGCGGGAAAGGGGGGGCAGCAGAACCCGACGAGGACCTCATCCCGCTCACCGTCCCCGAGGTCCGCCGACTCCTGAGCAAGCTGATCTGGAACCGCCCCGCCACCCCCACCGCGGTGCTCGGCTGGTCGCTCTGGAGACGACGCCACCAAGCCCGCGCCCGACGATTCCACTACGCCGCCCGCGGCGCCTCACCATAAGTGCGGCTGTAGTACTAGCAGCTCCAGCTCGCAGACGACTTGCTGGTGAAGGTCTCGGGCATCTCCCGTGCCGCGTTCGCGGAATTGGCGGGCGCAGTCGCCCAGGGCCAGGAGGGCTATGCGAACGGGCTCATCGACAAGATCAACGTTGAGTTGTCGAAGGCCCTCAACTTCACGAAGTACTGGTCGCAGGACCGCGACTTCCAGCTGCTCACCGGCAACTTCAGCAGAAGTCTGACCACAGCGTCCCCCGGCCTTACTGTCGCTGCGAGATCCACCCCACCCAAGGAGGAAGCATGGCCGTCCGGATCGGCAGCACCGGCCTGAACGTCACTTACCTCGACCGATCGGTCACCTTCTACACCCGGACGCTCGGTCTCGTCGAGATGCGACGCTCCGCGGACGGAAAGCCCCGTTGGGCCCACCTAGGCACGGGCGAGGACGTGCTGCTGACGTTGTGGCAGCAGGCCGAAGGCGCCTTCACCCGGAGTCCCGTCAGATTGCATCACCTGTTCTTCGAAGTCGGGACCGGCGAGGAGCCGTCTGCACTGGAGGACCGATTCCGCCAGCTGAATGTGCCGCCACGAGGCGATCGGGGTGCGGTCGCTGAGTTGAGCCGCAGCGGGCAGATCTTTTTCCACGACCCGGACGGCATCCGAGTGGAGCTGTTCACCGACGACCCAGCCGCTACGGCCCCTCACCCTTGGCCGCGCCGGTATGTGGCTTCTACGAAGACGAGCCGAGACCGGTATGAGAGCGGCCGGCCGGCCGGGCTTGCGCGTGGCGGCGTGGTGGATCACGTCGCAAGACGACGCACGGGCATGGACCGTGTCTTGAGGTCACCCGGAAGCCCACCCGACTCGTCACCGGTCGAGGGGCGTCCGCTGCGGCTGGCGGGCCCGAACCCGGAGCGCGCAGCGCTGCGCCCGCTGTTAACTGTCGAGGCGGCGTGAGCGTCCCGGTCTCTCTGCCGCTCCCTTGCGGTGAGGACAAAGAGACATGCCGATGGAGTGCGATCCAGAGATCAAGTTTCGGCGGTCTGCATGGGCCGCGACCACCTGACGGAGTACGGCTCAGTGAGCAAGACGTCAGCGGTGGTCGGGCAGCAGCTCGGGATCAGTCCGAACACCTTGCGCCGCCGGCGCGTGCCGGCGACACGTCGGGCGGCCAGCCGCCGCACGCCCACGGTCGACCGGCTCATGCGCGACCTGGGCAGAACAGGCGTCCGGCAGGGCCGCAAGCTCCGCCCACCGTTGAAGGACAAGCATGGTGCCCACTGCATATCCGCTACCGCTTCCTGATCGACGAGCTCGCCCGTCTGGTCTCCAGCAGCAACCGCGTGAACGGGCGTGCGCGCCGTAACGCCCGTGGGCGGTGCACTCGCGCAAGCGCGGGACCGGGCGCAAGCGAGACCGCCTTGCACGACGACCTCGTCGAGCGCCAGTTCACCCCACCATCACCGAGCACCCGACCGGCGCGGGCGACGCGCACGGGGGTACGTGAACGAGATGATCGACCGCAAGCAGCAACACCATGACGCAGAGCACCACTACGCTGACACGACCGCTGCCGTCGTCGGTACCGGAGGCGCAGGGCGCAAGCACCCGTCGCGAGCGGAGGCCCTGGTCGTGACCGCGATGAACCTCGGCATTCTGGCCCACGTCGACGCTGGCAAGACCAGCCTCACTGAAAGACTCCTCTTCGAGTCCGGTGCCACCAGATCGCTGGGGAGCGTGGACTCCGGTACGACGCGCACCGACTCGATGCCGCTGGAGCAGCAACGTGGGATCACGATCCGAGCGACGGTCACAGCCGTCACCCTGAACGATCACGATGTGAACATCATCGACACCCCCGGTCACTCGGACTTCACCGCCGAGGTGGAGCGCGCGCTGGGTGTCCTGGACTGCGCGGTGCTCGTTTTGTCGGCGGTGGAAGGCGTCCAACCACAGACAGTGATCCTTTGGCGTGCTCTGCGCCGCGTCGGCGTGCCGACCGCGTTCTTCATCAACAAGGTGGATCGCGGCGGTGCGGATCCGGACCGGGTCGCTGAGCAGATCCGTGCACGCCTGAACCCGAGCCTGGTCATTCTCAGTCGATGCTGCCAGCCGGGCACAGTGCACGCCCGTGCTGAACGTCGCGCCCTCGCAGACCCTTCTGTCGTGGAGGCGGTCGCAGAGACGGATCCGACGTTGCTGGATCGGTGGGCGGACGGGACATCGTTCTCCGATGGGGAGATCACCGCTGAGATGCGGCGGCAGGTCACCGCGTCCAGGCTCTCACCTGTCGTGTTCGGCTCAGCGATCACCGGAACCGGGACCGACGCCCTGCAGTGGGTGCTCACCGAGCTGCTGCCCCCTCTTCCCGTGCCCGGGAGCGAGCCGTCCGGCGTGGTCTTCGCCGTCGACCACGACGCCGGTGGTCGGCGCTCCTGGATCCGGGTGTGGAGTGGCTCTGTCCACGTCCGTGACAAGTTGGCTCTCGGAGCCAGGAAGCCGGCACGCGTCACCGGTCTTGTCATCCCTACACCCAGAGGTGACGAGGAACGCAAGGTGGCCCACGCCGGGGACATCGCAGCAGTCCGCGGGCTCAACACCGGCATCGGCGAATCGTTTGGTGCGCTCCCACCGCGAGTGATCCCGCGCCTGTCGCCCCCCACGCTTCAGGCCGTCGTCACGCCTACGGATCCGGCGCAGCGGGGCACCTTGTTCGCGGGGCTCAGCGAACTTGCCGACGAGGATCCCCTCATCGGCCTGGAGATGAACGAGTCCCACGGCAATGCGACCGTGCGCATCCACGGCGAGGTGCAGAAGGAGGTTATCGCCGCCCTGCTGGAGGAACGCTTTGGGGTACAGGTGGTGTTTGAAGACACGACGGTAGTGTGCATTGAGAGTGTCGTCGGTTCTGGACACGCCCTAGAGGAGATGCACTGCGACGACAACCCCTACCTGGCGACCATTGGACTGGAGATTGTGGCCGCGCCGGAACTGAAGGGGGTCTCCTTCTCATCTGGAGTCGAACGAGGGAAGCTCCCGGCGTCGTTCATCGGTGCCTGCGAGGAAGGCGTGCGGTCGACACTCGCGCAGGGACTCCATGGGTGGCCGGTGACCGGGTGTCGGGTCACCTTGACGGCCTCGGGGTATGCGCCTCGCCAGAGTCACTCACACCAAAAGTTCAACAAGGCGATGTCGAGCGTCGGCGCGGACTTCCGGCACCTGGCGCCGGTCGTCACCATGGCATGCCTCAAGAGGGCCGGCACGAGGGTCTGCGAGCCGGTGGAGAGGTTCGATCTGGAAGTACCCTCCTGGTCGTTGAGCACGGTCATCAGCGTGACAGGACGGCTTGGGGTGGTGGTTTCCGGAACGGTCGAGGCCGGGCCGTACCACCACATCAGTGGCTCCATCCGGTCCGCCAAGCTCGGTGAGCTGCTCAGGTCGTTGCCGGACATCACGGGAGGAGAGGGTGTTCTGGGTTCCACCATGAGTCACTACGAGCCCGTGGTCGGGGACCGGGAGCCAGTACGGACTCGGCTGGGCGCTCATCCCGGCGAACGCGAGGTGTGGTTCCGAGAGATGCCCCGATGAGGGCGGCCGCAGACGGCACCATTCTGCTTAAGGGCGAAGCCCCTTTGCGGCTACGTGCCGCGGCGGACACAGGTTGATGAGAGGGTATGCAGCCCCTTGACCAGGTGCGTGGTCCTCGGCTTCGGCATGCGCCACCGTCCCGTCGAGGCCGAGCACGGCTCGCGGCCTGGGTCCGCAGGTCGCAAGGTCCTCTACACCAGTGGAGTTTCGTACTTGCGTAAGCTGACGTAGGGCTGTTTCTACGTCGATTGCCGGCGACGCGCCGGGTTATTTCCCCCTCCTGTAGGCCATCTTTGGCATCATGAAACTGCGCGCGTTCCGCGTGCCGGTCACGAGTGGGAGGATGACGTTGATGACCGAGCGAGCGCAGGGAAGGCCGCGGATGATCCGCGGCTCTGTGGTGCTGCAGCGCCGCCGCTGCGGGACGGCGAGCTGCCGGTGCACAGACGGTGAGTCTTTGCACGAGGCGACCGTGCTGAGCTACTCACAAGGCGGCCGGAACCGGACCATGATGCTCAGCCCGGAGAAGATCGCACCGGTGCGCGCCGCGGTCGGAATACGGTGTGGTAGCGGTAGAGCGAGAACAACTCCTGCTGCTCAGGAGTGCTTTCCTTCGCCTTGGTTGTCGCTTTGGTCGCCGCCCTGGTCGTGCCCTTGGGCTTGATGGTCGTGGGGTTGAGGCGCTTGACGCGGCGCACGATCAGGCGCGCCTGGATGTGGTCAGTTTTGCGTCGGCTGGTGAACGCCAGATAGGGGATCTCGGCGATCTCCGCGTCGCTGATCAGGCGCTGCTCGGTGTCGTCCCAGATCGTGTTCGGATAGGTGATGGGCGTCCACTGGTCCTCGCTGATACTGCTGATCGCTGTGCTTAGGGCTGGGCTCATCCGGGCGGTGATGGAGTACCGGACCTTGGCGCGGCGGGCCGCGGCGATCACGTCGTGGTTGTAGCAGGCACTGTCCGCGCGCAGCACGATCAGGCCTTTCCTGTCGAGGCCTCCGGCACCGGCGGCTTTCGCCGCGACGAGTGCGTCAGCGACCAGACGGGCGGCTCCGCGGGCGGAGTTGGTGCTGCCCTTGCGGAGCCGGGTCGCGCAGATCACCGGCGCCGATAGTGGCGTGGACATGGTCGCGATCAGGGCGTTCAGGCCCTTCACCCCGCTGTAGCCGTAGCGGGCTCCTTGCTTGGCGTAGCCGTACGTCGCCTTCACCGTGTCATCCACATCGACGTAGGCGACCTGGTCGCCACCCGCCAGCAACGGGGTCCGGGTCGCGAGCTCGGCCAGCATCGCGGTGGCGACGCTGTCGAGCTGCCGGACGTGCCCGAAGGTAAAGGTCCGCAGGAATGTCCCGAGGGTGGAGGGGGCCCGGACGCCACCGAACAGCCGGCCGGTCCCGCCGTGCCGCAGCAGATCCATGTCTTCGATGCTGTCTGCGCCCGCGACCATCCCAGCGATCAGCGCCGGGATCTTCAGGTGCGCGTTCACGCCGCCCTTCGCCGGCAGCTTGAGCTTTTCCGCGACCAGCTCGGCCAGCCACACCTGTGCGCCAAAGCGACTACCGGGGCCAGGCCCGCGCACGACACAAGATTCGGAATCATCGAACGCTGCCCAGACCGGCTGAGGGCTGTAAGAAGCTCGCATCCCGCGGATGCTTCTTCTGGTAGGTCGAAAGTGACTGTCGCAAGCCACATTCTCCATACCCAGCAGGGCATCCGCGGTCTACGACATGCCTAACCGGCCTACACAACGGTGGATCCAGGCTCAGAGGCCTCCGCCGACGAAAGATCTAACGGGCTATCCATCTCAGTGCACCCGGCCAATGGGATTTCGCTGACCGGCTGGGATGGCTTCCGGGCTCGAAGGTCTCCAGGGCAGACACGGAGTAAGCGGTAGCGCCGCACTGGCCTCTGCAAACGAGCCGGCGGGCTTGAGCTACCGGACTCCAGATGTCCTGACACGGGTGTTTAGAGATGGGGCTACTCCCCTGTATTGACAGGGCATCCCGGTGTTTCGGTGGTTACGGTCCAGCGCGAGGGCAGAGATCATCGCTGTGGGCCGAACACCCAGGCGGGCCGCGTGCACCAGCCGGTCTTGGTGTCGATCCCCGCCAAGAGTCAGCTGATCGCCACGAGCTCCTGCCTGAAGGCGCCGCGCGTCCCGCACAGGAATGACCTCACCATGTCAGGACATCTGGACTCGTTCAAACGCACTCGCGGCACGCTCAGAACGTCGACAGCTGGTGCACCGAGATGGATAGCCCCTAAGATCTAAGTTGCGGACGTCGGTGTTAGCGGACCGAAGGCACAACGAGTGGGGCGAACATGGAACAGCTCAGCATGGGCGGCCAGTTCTGGCTAGTGAACGAGCCCGAGCACATCGTCTCGGGCACACTCACGTACGGCGACGGCCAGCCCTTCCTCGCCCTAGTCGGTGGGTTGACGGCAGAGGTTGGGCCTCACACGTCTTCACGGCGTCTGCGGTCAAAAGCCCGTGACCCTGATCTGAGACCTCCCGACGGCGCTGCGCTTCCGCGCGCTCAGGACCGGTCGATGAGCGGGCCGAGAGCGTCGGCGAGCGGGAGCACGGCCGTCCAGGCGACCGGTGGCCTGCGACGCCTCCCTGGGGGGCCTCCCCCACAATGGGTGCTATTCACCCACCCAAGGAGTGAGCATGGGCGTCCGAATCGGCAGCACCGGCCTGAACGTCACAGACCTCGACCGATCGGTCACCTTCTACACCAGGACGCTCGGTCTCGTCGAGATCCGGCGCTCCGCGGACGGAGGGCGTCGCTGGGCCCACCTAGGTGCCGGCAAGGATGTCCTGCTGACGTTGTGGCAACAGGCCCACGGCGCCTTCACGCGCAGTGCAGTCGGGTTGCACCACCTCTCCTTCGAGGTCGGGACTGGCAAAGAATTGTCTGCGCTGGAGGACCGACTCCGCCATCTGAACGTGGCCCTTCGGGGCGATCAAGGTGCGGTCGGTGAGTTGAGCCGCAGTGGCCAGATCTTCTTCCGCGACCCGGATGGCATCCGGGTGGAGCTGTTCACCGACGACCCAGCCGCAGACGGCCCCTCCCCCTTGGGCGCGCCGGCGTGCGGCTTCTACGAAGAGGAGCCGAAGGCGGTCTGAGAGGTGTCGTTCAACCGTCCAGGTCGCCATGTGGCGAGGTAGTTGATCACGTCGCACGACAAGGCCCGGGCAGGGCCTTGTCTCGATGTGGACCGGACGTCCACTCAACTCGTCGCGGGGCCTAAGGGCGACCGCCGCGGCACGCACGGCCCAGGGCACACCACGATCACGACAATCGTGTGCTCATCATCCGCGGAATCCGGTCAGGGCTGTGACCCCCCCAGAACCTCGACTTTGTAGGCGCACGACGGCGTGCGCTGCGCTTAACCAAAAGCGCGAACGCGCGTGCTTTAGGCCCGACAGGGTTTTTCATGCTGCGGCCGCCGGCGGTGGCAACCCGCGTGGGTCAAGTGTGCTGTTGAAAGACGGTTCCCGGGCACCCGAAGTACGTCTCTGCAGACCAGCGGCGCTTCTCGTGCGCCCGTCAGACTGCGGAGGTCCGGTCTGATGGCGCTCGCTCCCACGTTCATAACTTTAACGGTCGGTGAGCCACGCTCACGGCGACCCATGCCTCTGCCTCCCTGTCGTACCAGGACGCAAGTGAGATCCCACGTCGGGCAACCGCGGCCACCTCGGCAAGCTGATCGAGGGTTAGGGCCCCGGCCTTGACCAGCGCCTCCTTCCGCGTCCAAAGCCTGAGAAAGGCCGACTCGGGGTCAGTTGAGGCACGGATCCCCGCTGCCTCAGCGGGGGTAGCCGTCGCATCGATGAGACTCATCACCGACGTCCAGCCACAGGCTCGCTCGGTATCGACGCCGACCGCGTACGCCCTCGCCGCTGCCGCAGCGACCACACCTCGCGCATGAGACCAGCTCACCGCCACTGCGGGATCAGCCAACACCGATGGCCGGCCGTGGTCGGTCCCGCCGCACTGCCCGCACGTCTGAGCGAACTCCACGACTGTAAGGTCCACGTCCATCGAAGCGGCTACCACCTCGCGCGCTAGCAGGTGCGCGGCGATGTAGTCGGTGACGTCACGGTCACGTACGAAGCGCGCCGCGCGCGCTCTTTCATAAGGCTGGAGCGACGGCATCGGGTAACGAGCGAGCGTTGCCTCCGCCCGCTCGACCCGGACCAGCAGCCCGGCCCCCGGTCGTCCGGCTTGGGCAGTCGCCCCATCCCCCAGCAGCTCGGCGGTGTTCCTCCGCGGCGACACCGGAGGGGCCTGTCCCACGCCGCCAACTTCCCTGCTCGCGCGGACCGGACCGGGAAGCCGGCTCTCACACCTGCAATCCGTCGGCTTGCCCTCCTGGTCGCGGCGGGGCGACTCTCGCGCGGAGACTTCGCCGAAGCAGTTGAGGTCCGACCCCGTGGACATCGAAGCTGTTCGCACACCCTCAGCCAGCACGTTGCTACTCCCAGCGTCGCACTTCGCCCCGTCAAGTTCGGTCGTGTTCAGGTCCACGACCGGTCCCACTTCTGGATCATGTGGACGCGGCACGGGCTGGCGCGACGGCCTCGATCACCAAGACGCGGGGGATCGAGGCGAGAAGCGTCTGGCCGTGTCGTCAACGCCCTCCCGTCGCGAGCGCGGATTCTCGTCTGGCCGGAGTGGATATTTCGGACCTGACGGTGCATCTGGAAGAGTACCGCCAGGCCGGTGGACCGCAGGGGACCGCGGTGGACGACGCGCGATCCCCTTTGGCCTGCGACGATGCATGTCGATGGACCGACAGGGCGGGCCGGGTGGTTACCGACGAGAGGTTGCGGGTTGCACCTCCTACTGGCGGCTCAGAGGGCTCTTCCGCTGGTGCCGTGGGTCGTTCAGGCGGCTTGACGTCCTGGCAGGGGTTAGGCAGTGACTGGCCGAGGTTGAGCATCGCGAGTGCAGGCCGCCGTCGCCGAGCCTGAACGCCCGGGTACAGCGTCCACCTGCGGAACCGGCGTCTTCCCCCACCGCCCCGCTTGCCAAGGTATGCCAGTCTTCGCATGGCTGTGACATACTGCCCGAAGGATACGGCGGGAAGCTTGGTGAATAGCAGATGCTTGTCCAGCCTGAGTTTGGTCGTCGCGTCAGGGAGTTGCGTCTCGACCGGGGCATGTCCCAGGCCGCCCTGGCGTCCGGCGCAATGTCGACGGGCTATCTCTCCCGGATCGAAAGCGGTGCGCGCCCTCCAACACCAAAAGTTGTCGCACACCTCGCGCACCAATTTGGCGTGTCGCAGGCCCACCTCGAGACCGCGGCTTCCTCCTCGCTCGCCCAGGTCATGGCCGCCGTCACCTCGGCGATTCCCGAAACGGCCGGCGCGGTCCAGCTGGGTGCAGAGGAAGCCGGATCAACCGCCGGATCCCCAGGACACCGAGCTGCCGCGGTGGTCACAGCCCTACGCGAAGCGGGCGACCGGTGGGACCCCCCCCTTCGCTGGCAGGCACTGTGGTACCTGTCCGGCCTTCCAGCGAAGAGCGCAGAAGACAGGCAGGCCGTGCTGGCAGAGTTGGGTCAGCTCGCCGACTCGCTGGGTGTGCCTGTTCTTCAGGCCAGGTCGGCGACGCGCCGTGCGCGGCGTGCGCGCATCGACGGTGACTACGCCCTCGCGCGGCAGCACGCTGCGGCCGGGTGCGACGCTGCAGCGGATCTGGGCGTCCCCGATCGTGCCGCCGCGCTCCAGGAACTCGTCTCGGCCGAGACCGAAGCCGGACTGCTCGGCGAGGCCGAGGAGCGGGTCGCACGACTCTGCGAGTTGACCTGCCCGGCCGGCGGGCCGCCCTATGTGAACGCATTGTGGTCGGCGGCGACGGTGCGCGTCCGCCGGTCGGATTACGCCGGAGCAGAGGAGATGCTGGCGCACCTGCTTGAGGTCGTTGACGGACGGCAAGACCCTACGCTCTGGATGCGGGTCCACTTGGGCGCCGCCTCGCTCTACCTGCAGGTTGACCCGCCCAGGCCTCAGCGGGCGCGGGAGTGCGTGAGGCGGGTGACGCCCGTGCTGGAGATCCTCGGTCTGGCCTTGCACCGGCAACAGCTGCTCAGCGTTCGAGCGCACTTGGCGTTCGAGGAAGGCTCTCTAGAGGAGGCCCGCAGGCTGGAGGCGCAACTCGACGGCCAGCCGCTACTGCTCTCCTTCCGTGACCGAGTGCGCTTCCGGGCGTTGTCCTACCGCCTGCAGATCCTAGACGGCCAGACGGCCGACGGGATCCGCGGCCTCCAAGAGCTGGCGGAAGGCGCGCGAGCGGCGGCTGCCCACGATCTCGCGGCAGAGATCTGGCGCTGCCTGGCCGGCGCGCTTGCGTTCACCACGGGCAGTGGGACACCTCGCTAGCTATCGTCAAAGTGTGCCTCAATGTGCCACGATCTTGGTGGCTGACTCACATGGAGCGGAGATCGCATGGGCACGCAGACTCGCGCGGTTGTCGCGATAGTCGACGTCTACACCTGCTCCGAGTTCCTCCTCGCAGCGTTCTCAGCCCTAGAACTCGACGTCGTGCAGGTGCGGTGGCGTCCAGAAGTGTCGCCAGCAATCAAGGACCTGCCGTACCGCGCGACCGTGGTCGGAAGCGACCGGGAGGTCCTGGCGGCTGAGTTGGCCCGATACGCACCGATCGCCATCGTCGCGGGTCAGGAGCCGGACGTCCCGATTGCTGACTTCCTCTCCGAGCGATTCGGGCTCGCCAGCAACGGCACGGTGCTCTCCTCGGCGCGGCGCAACAAGTTCGAGATGACTGAGGCGCTCCGGCGCACGGGTGTCCGATGTGTCGACCAGCTCGTCGCCGACAACGTCGAGGCGGTGGTCGACTGGGCCCGAAGCCGCGGCTCCTACCCAGTCGTCGTGAAGCCCCTGACCTCGGCTGGCACTGACGGTGTAGCGGTCTGTGCCGACGCGGCTCAGGTCCGCAGCGCTGCGCAGGCGATCCTTGGCTCGTCAACGATCTTCGACGAACCCAACGACCGAGTCCTCATCCAGGCCTTTCTCGACGGCCTCGAGTACGTCGTCGACACAGTCTCGTGCGAGGGCCAGCGGTACACCTGCGGCGTATGGGAGTACCGGAAGAGGCTCGTAGGCGTGCACAACGTCTACGACCGAGAGATCGCAGTGCCCGCAGACGCCGGCGTCGTCCACGAGCTGGTCGACTACGTCGATGAGGTGCTGCAGGCCCTCGACATTCGCTACGGGCCCTCCCACGCGGAGGTGATCTTGACTACCGAGGGGCCGACACTCGTCGAGGTCGGTGCCCGAACGGCTGGCAACATGCACCCTGAGTTTCACGACCGGTGCCTCGGTGGCAACCAGGCGGCGCTCACCGCACTTGCCTACGCCCAGCCGCATGAGTTTCTTGCGCACCATGCGGGAGGCTGCTACCGACGGCTGTTGGACGCGAGCGTCTACACGACCCCGACCGACCTGGACGGCGTCGTAGCGCGAATCAACCGGGACGTGATCCGTGAGATCCACGGACTGGCGACGGTCTGGGGTGTCATCCTCAAGGTAGGGGAGGGGTCCCGTATCAAGCCGACAATCGACCTGAAGAGCAGCACGATGAAGGTCTTGATGGCGGGCACGAACGAGAGCGACGTCCTACGGGACTACCACCGGGTCCGGGCCCTGAAGGACGATGTCTTTCACATCGCGTGACGCGCCCCCGCAGGAGGGTTCGCTCATGCCCCGGCGATCCGCCTCAGCGACCGGGACGTCGCCTCCACGTCGCGCATGTCGTGATGGTGGTGGATCGAGAGTCGGACGAACCGGGACACACCTCCCGCAGCAATGTAGAGCGGCGTGTGCGAACCGAAGGCCGCCCAGCCGCTGATGTCGTCCGCTGCGAGCCCCTCGACAATCTGTGCCGGCGTACGCCGGTCGTGGACGAAGGAGACGATGCCGGCCCGAACCGACCCGGGCGAGATAAGACGAACGCCGGGGACTGCGCCCACCGCCGCTACCAGCGCGTCGTACAACTCCGGCGAGGCGCCGTGTGGCTGCGGGCCGACTTCGTCAAGCGCCGCGAGCAGGCCAAGCACGACCGCTCCGCTCCGCTCCGCGGTCTCAAAGCGGGAGGCCCGCCCTGGCCTGATCTGGTGCTCGAGAAGAGAGACCACCTCCGCGGTGTGCAGATCGGCGAAGGGCGGCTGAATACGGTCCCACAGTCGGGTGGCGACGAAGGCGAAACCGCAGCCGCGGGGACCGCGCAGGAACTTCCGCCCGGCTCCGGTCAGCACGTCACACCCCATTCCCCGGACGTCCAGCGCGCGCTGGCCGATGGTCTGGCACGCGTCCACCACGTAGACCGCCTCGGAGCCGGCGAGCAGCGCGCCCACAGCGTTCACCGGCAGCACGATTCCGCAGCCAGAAGGCATGTGCGTCACGGAAACCAGCGCGACCCGCTCGTCGAGGGCGTCCCGCATCCAATGCAGGTCCAAGTCGCCGTTCCTCAGTGCGGGCACCACCTCGATCGCTGCGTCCCTCCGCCGCGCCAGGCCCTGCAGGGCGATGAGGTTCCCCGCGTACTCGTACGGCGTGACCCAAATCCGGCTGCCTGCCGGGATGTCGAGGTGGCAGACGATTCGGCACCACGCGTCGGTGGCGCTGGCGAAGAGCGCGATCTCCTCGGGTCTGCTGCCGACGAGGGCACCGAGACTTTCGTAGATGCGCCGGTGGAGATCGCTCGCGTGCCGCTCCTCTGCCTCGTACGGCCCTAGCTCGCGTTCAGCGACGAGGTAGCTCGTCATGGCGTCCAGGACGGCTGCCACCGGGATCCCGGCGCCCGCGGTGTTGAGGTGGATCCGAGCCGTCATTGCAGCTCGTAGACCCCGTCCTTCAGGGTCTGGATGGTCTCGTAGTCCTCGGTCAGAGCCGCCCGGTCCGTCCCCGTCATGAAGATGCGAAGAGGGCTGGTGAGCAAGTCGACGGTGGGGCGTAGCCGCTTCCCGGGGGACAGCTTGACGCTGAGCAGGTACACCGTGGGCAGCATCGAGATGCGCTTCGCCATTGTCTCGTCGACCGCACGAACCTCGCCGCAGAGTCCGGTGGAGGCGTTGTGCACCACCGCGTCCTGCTGCTTGCAGTACGTACGGCCGGCGTACCGCTCCAAGAACTCTCGGGGTCGCCCGTAGGCGAGGGCAGCCACATCTGCCTGGTTGGCGCCTAGGCAGACGTCGTGGAAGCCGGGGTTCATGTTTCCGTTGAGGCGTGCGCCGACTTCCACCAACGCCGGACCCTCCGACGTCATGATGATCTCGACGTGCGCCGGCCCGTGCCGGATGCCCAGCGCGGCGAGCACCTGACTCGCGTAAGCGGTTAGCGCGGACACGGGCTCTGCTGACTCCGCCAGCAAGATGTCCTTGTCGTAGATGTTCTTGCCGGACTCGAGGCGGCGCTTCTCGTACTGCCAGACGCCACAGACGTAGTGCTGCCCGTCGACGCTGACCGTGTCGACGATGTACTCGGTCCCCGCGAGGTAGGACTGAACGAGCACCCGGGTGTTGGCGCAGTCGTAGATGTCCCGGGCGGCGAGAACGGCGGCGCCGGCTTCGCGGACGTGCGCGGCGTCCCGGCAGATGACGACGTGGTCGGTGGACGCCGAGCTCAGTGGCTTCACCACAACGGGGTAGCGGCCCCGCCGCTCTGCCCATCCCACGAGCTCCTCCACGTCCGCGCTGCTGCACTGCTCCGCGGCGTGGAGGCCGGCGGCCCTGACCGCCTCGATCATGTGGAACTTGTCCCGTCGGCAGATCGACTGCGCCGAGCCATTCGTGGCTAGGCCCAGCCGCTCGCTGAGGGTGTCGGCCAGCGGCACCCCCGGCTCCTGGCCGGCCAGGACGGCCACCAAGGGGTACGCCCTCAGCGCGTCGACGGTGGCGTTGACGGCTGTCTCGTCCGCGCAGACGACGTTGTCCACGTAGGCCGTGAGATCGGGCAGGAGCGTCGAGGGGTTGAGCTCCGGGGTGCTCTGAACGTGGATGACGTCGACACCCAGGCGTGCGAAGGCGGGAGGTAGGAAGTTCCCGGTCGAGTAGCCGTCCACGATCACGGCGATGGCGTTGGCAGGTGCGCTCATGACGCGTCTCCGAAGGGTCGGGGGTTCGAGGTAGGCAGTTCTCCGGTGCCGTGGTCAGTAGTCGCAGCGCAGGCGGACGCGCTCAGGGTGGGCCACGTCTGCCAACGCGGTGACTACGGCGGGTGGGTGCTCGGCCAGCCGGTGCAGGAAGTGCAGCCACCAGTTGGTGCCGTACACCGTCGCGACCCGGCAGGGGGTGCCCCGCTCGCGGTAGGTCCGCAGCAACTCCGGCTGGACTCCGTGCAGCATCTCGACCTCGGCGATCTCATCGAGGAGACCGCGGGCGCCTAGCAGGGAGAGCGTCATGGCGTCATGGGTGCCGCAGGCGGGCCGGACACCCCGTTCGAGCAGTGCCTCTACCAAGTCTGCATAACGGTTGGTCAGGGCCGGGCTGCGGTCCAGTGCGACAGACGCGGCCTCGCGGTAGGCACCCTTCACGAGACGAACCGGGCACCCGAGCCTCGCGACCTCGTCGAGGTCCGTAGAGGTCCGGTGCAGGTGCGCCTGAAGCGTCAGACCGAGGTTCCAGTGGAGGGGCGCCAGCTCGTGGAACACCCCGAGGATGGAGTCGACCAGCGTGCTGCGCTCCATGCTGATCATGACGGGCATGTCCCTGGTGGCAGCCGCCGCAACGATCCGAGCGGTGTTCTCGAGGGCCAGCTCGCGGTCGACGAGCAGTCCTACGTTCGACAGGTCGAATCCGAGCTGGGTGGTCAGGCCGTCGGGCGTCTCGGCGACGAGCGCGAGGTACTCCTGACAGATCAGCTCGATCTCCGCTGAGTCGGTCGCCTCCTCGCCAACGAACTCCACGCCGACGCGGTAGCCCTTGACGCGGAGTGTTTCCAGGCGAGGCCAGAGCGCGTCTCGGGACGTAGACACGACATACCGGCTGGCGGGGACGTGGAACAGTTCCCGCAGCGCGGGCGAGGACAGGAAGGCGGCCCTGCAGGCGGGATCCGCCGCCAACGTCCGTAGCGCATTCCCGGCCATGCCGTGCGGGTCCCCCGTAGCAGTCCCTGGGTCCAGCACGGTCACGCGATCACAGCCGGAGGCTGCTCACCCGGGCTGGGCCTCCCCCCCAGGACGGCCGCCTCGGCGAAAGTCAGTCCTGTGTCGTGTGGGTAGCCACCGCCCCGTCGCCACGAGCGGTATCGGGAGGCGTAACTGATCAGCGTCTCGCAGCCGCGACGGTCGGCGGGACGGGTCAGGATACCTGCCCACAATCCATCCCAGCGGGCGTAGGCGGGATCGTCCAGCAGGACGCGATGGGCCCGCTTCATGTGCCAGAACGGCACGCCGGTATTGAGGTGATGTACGAGGTGGAAGTTGTCGTTGTGGCGCCCCAACAGGAAGCGCTCGAGGGCCCACCCATGACGGTTGCGCGTCATCAGGATCTGCTTGCTCTCACTCTCCGGCAGCGGGTAGTGCTCCGCCAGCTCGGAGAGCCATCCGATCGCGACGGCGGTGGTGAGCAGCGGCACCACCCAGAAAAGGACGAAGGGCAGGAGCGTCCCCGTCAGGCCGAGGGCGACAAGCACACAGAGCCAAAGGCCGAGGAAGACCCGTCGTTCCGTCCGCATCGACATAGGCATCGAAACGGTGCTCTGGTCGGGGCGGAACAGCAGCCGGTCCTCTACGACGTAGCGGATGTAGGCGAGCGTGCGGAAACCCAGGACGGCGAACACCACGTTGCGCAGGAAGAACCAGGTGTTGGACACTCCGGGGTCGTATATGCCGCACTCCTGGTGGAAGGAGTAGTCGGGATCCTTTGCGGGCTCTCCAAGGAAGCGGTGGTGGAATCCTATGTGCGAGTTCCGGTACGGGTTGTACATGTGGAAGACCAAGTGGCCGGTGAAGACCGTGCCCAGCACCGTGTTGAGTCTCGGGCTGTGGGCCAGGTTCTTGTGCGAGGCCTCGTGGAGCAGGTTGACCAGCGCCCGCTGAGTCGAGCCGATGAGCACGATCGAAAGCCAGTAGAACCACCAAGACACCTCGACGCTCAGCAGGATCGACCCCGCGACGATCCCGTAGTCGAACAGGATCCCGAGCAGGCCGCTGTGGTTGTTGAGTCTGCACAGTTCGTGTAATCTGCGGCGAATGTCGGGGGACAGCCGGGCGAAGTCCAGTTCCGCGGCGCACGCCGTAGGCGCGCTCACGGGGCGCTCCGGCGGCGGTTGAGCATCCGGCACGACAGTGGCCGCGCGACGGGTCAGGGCCATTCGATGTCCGAGTCAGCTAGTTCGGACGCGAAAAGATCGCCGGAACAAATGGCCAAGCGGCGGAGCGCCGCGGCGATGATCTGCGGGTCGGACTGCTCTGGGGGAGAGGTCCGGCTGTACCCCCGATCTATTGTCTTCACCATGGCGCAGCCTCCTGAGTCGACGAGGCCCCGGTGGGGCCGTCGAGGAGGATCGTGGCCTCAACGTCTATCGGTGCCCTATCGATGGGCCATCGCCCCGGAACGGCAGCGCGGTACGACGGGTGCGGCCGGCGAAGGCCCCGACCGCAGATGGCTAGAATCGACCGGGGAACGGGTTAGGCCACTCGGACGAGATCAAGAGGGGCGGGGGGCACGGCCGTGCAGTTCCAGGTGCTAGGCCCGCTGACCGTCGCTCGCGAAGACCAGATGATCGACATCGGGGGCCCCCGCCAGCAGGTCGTCCTCGCGATGCTGCTGTTCTCCTCACCACTGGTGATCTCCGTCGAGTCGCTCGTCGACGCTGTCTGGCCCGACGACCCGCCGGCCACTGCCCGCGAACAGGTCCAGATCTGCATCTCGCACCTGCGGCAGCGACTGGACCATAGGCGCGGCCCCGCCAGCATCACGACCCGGACCCCGGGTTACGCCCTCGACCTGGGTGGAGCGGTGCTCGACCTGCACCGCTTCACTGCAGAGGTGCAAGTCGGTCGGACTGCTGCTGCCGCAGGGCGGCTGGAAGAGGCCGCCAGTGCGCTGGGTGAGGCGCTGGACCTGTGGCATGGGCCGGTCGCGCTAGCCGGGATCGGGAGCCGATCCGTGCGCGACATCGCGACCCGGCTGGAGGACCAGCGTGCCGCGGCGCTCGAGGACTACATCGATGTCACCCTGCGCCGCGGTATGCACACGGACGCGATCAACCTGCTGGTCGCCGAGGTGGACCACAGCCCGCTACGGGATCGGCTCCGCGCGCAACTGATGCTCGCCCTGTTCCGAGCAGGTCGCAAGAGCGACGCGCTCCGAGAGTTCCGCCGTGCCCGGAGGATCTCGGTCAACGAGCTCGGCCTCGAACCGGCCGAGGAGCTCGTACGTCTGGAACGGGCAATCCTTCGCGACGATCTCGGTCTCAGGTCCTTAGCCCCATCAGGCGGCCCGGAGCCTGAGACCGGCGAAACCGCCGTGCCCCGCCTGCTGCCCGCGCCGATAGCCGACTTCACCGGCCGCGCCGCCTCGATCGCCGCTGTCCAGGCGGCCATGACCGACAACGCCGCGCCCGGCTCGGTGCCCATCGCAGTCGTGAGCGGACCGGGCGGAATCGGCAAAACTGTGCTCGCCGTCCATGTCGCGCACCGGCTCGCCGCGGCGTACCCCGACGGGCAGCTGTTCGCGACGATGCACGGCAGCAGCTTCCCCGTGCGCGTCGCCACCGTGCTGGAGCGCTTCCTGCGAGTGCTCGGGGTCCCCGGCCCGCTCATCCCGGATGGACTGGAAAATCGTGCGGACCTCTACCGCGATCGGCTAGCCGGACGCCAGGTGCTCGTCGTCCTCGACGACATCGCCTCCGTCCCCCAGGTGCAGGCACTGCTCCCGCCGGGGGGTTGCGGGGTGCTGGTCACCAGCCGTCGACGCATCACCGCGCTGCCAGGTGCCGAGCGGATCGAGCTGCCGACCTTCAGGCCGCGGAGCGCACTGCAGATGCTCGAGAGCATCGTCGGCCGTCCGCGCACCGAGGCAGAGCCCGAGGAGGCGGCCGAGCTGGTTCGCCTCTGCGGGCACCTGCCGCTCGCCGTCCGGATCGCCGGTTCCCGGCTAGCCGCCCGCCCGCACTGGAGCATCGCCGAGATGAACGAGCGCATCGGCGAGGCCGGACTGCTAGACGAGCTCCAACACGAGGGTTTGGGTGTCCGGGCGAGCATCAGACTGTCGTACGAGTCGCTGGGGGCACCGGCTCGCGCTCTGCTGCGACGCCTCTCGCTGATTGAGGCGCCCGACTTTGGGGCCTGGGTCTGCTCGGCGCTGCTCGACCTCTCCCCTCGAGTCGCGCAGGACCTCCTCAGCGAGCTCATCGAACTCCACCTGGTCGAGGTCGACACCGCGACCGACCCAGTCGCGACCCGCTACCGCCTGCACGACCTAGTCCGTCTGGTCGCCCGCGAGTGCGCCGAGACCGAGGACCGGACGGATGAGCAGACGGAAGCCACGCAGCGCTTCCTGGGTGCGTTCCTCTATCTCTTGGAGGCGGCGCATCGGCAGGAGTACGGCGGCGACTACCTCGTGGTGCGGAGCGACGCGGCCCGTCACCCCGTGGACGCACGGCTGATGAACAGGCTGCTGTCAGACCCGCTCCGCTGGCTCTCAGCCGAGCGGCGCGCGCTGTCGGCGGCGGTAGAACAAGCCGCCGTCGGCGGCCGACCCGAGTTGTGCTGGGCCATTGCGGTGGGGGGGGTGACGCTGTTCGAGGCACACGCCCACTACGACGACTGGCGCGAAACCCACCGGATCGCACTGACCGCCGCGCGTCGGGGCGGAGACCGCCTAGGTGAGGCCGTGACCCTCTACTCGATCGGGTCGCTACACGCGTTCGAGCGGCAGTACGACGAGGCAGAGCGTTATCTCGGCGAGGCGCTGGGCATGCTCGTCGAGCTGGAGTGCGGCCAGGGTATCGCCATGGCCGGGCGCAACCTGGCCTTCATCGACCGTATTTCGGGCCGTCACAAGTTGGCGCGGGATCGCCTTGAGAGCGCCCTGGGGGTCTTCCGTGATACCGGCGACCGAGTCGGTGAAGCGCACGTCCTGAGCGGGCTCGCGCAGCTGGAGATGGAGGACCACCGCCACGAGAGTGCGCTCACCCTCCTGCAGCAGGCCGCGGTCATCTGCGCTCGGGTCCGCAATAGACGCGTCGGCGCCCAGGTCATGCACCGGCTCGGCGACCTGTACCTCGCTGTCGGCCGGCTCGACGAGGCTCAGGCACAATTCGAACAAGTCCTCGAGTTTGCGCGAGTCTCGGGCGACCCTGTCGCGCACGTCTTCGCGCTGGCGGGGACGGGCGAGGTGGCGATCTCCCGGGGCGAGGTGGCGCCGGCCCGAGAGCTGCTGGAGCGGGCGAAGGACCTGGCCGGCGAACTGGGCGAGAACCACGTCCGGGCTCGTGTGCTGCTAGCACTCGAAGGACTCGCCGCGCGTGACGTCGACCGGGCCGGTCGGGTGCACAGTGCTGACCGGCCCGGTCGAGACGGCGGAGCCCAAGCGGTGAGGTCGGCGCTGGAGCGCCCGGTAAGGAGCATCGGGCAGGCAGAGCCGACCGACTGATCAGCCCCAAATGGTGTTCATAGGACCGGACGTGCCGGAGACGACCGCCACAGCCGAGCCGGCTGAGGTAGCGGCGTTGGCCTTGGTACCGGGGATCATGAGCAGGAGTGCGGCAGCGACGCCGGCGCACAGGACGTGGAGTAGTGGACGCATCGGTGGTGCCCCTCGATCGGTGGTTTCAGGATCGGACGGGCGGAACCGTAGGAACCGTGGCTATCGGTGGGTTATCGAGCGCCCATTCGGACGTGGAGGCTCTCTGGGCCGCTGACAGCGATTGAGCGGACCGCGGCGACCGGACGGTCGATGGTCCACTCGCCGACCCGGTCGAGCAGCTCGCCCAGCAGCAAACGGAGCTGAATACGCGCCACCGTCGAGCCGAGACAGAAGTGCTTGCCGGCGCCGAGCGCGAGGTGCCGGTTGGGTGTCCGGCCGATGTCGAACTCCTCTGGATCTAGGAAGACCGCGGGGTCCCGGTTGGCAGCCGGCACCCACACGACGACACGGTCGCCGGTCGCGATCGTCTGCCCGCCTACGGTCGTCGGACAGGTCGCCGTACGCATGCTGTGGGTCGCACTCGAGGTCCACCGCAGGACCTCCTCCACTGCTGCTGGAAGCAGCCAACGGTCTGCGCGCAAACGGTGCAACTGATCCGGGTGCTGCAGGAGGGCGTGGACCCCCCCGGCGATCGCCAAGCGCCCGTTCTCGGTCGCCCCAACCAGGTTCTCCAAGTTCAGCAGGATCTCGCGCTCGGTGAGGAGCTCCCCGTCGACAAGACCGTTGGCCAGCGCGCTGACGATGTCATCGGCCGGCGACTCCATCCGGCTGTACATCAACTCGCCGAAGTACTGCATGAGCTCCCGGTGCGCGGCGAGTGACGTGTGGGCCGCGTACGCCTCATCGGTCCATCTGAAGACGTCCTCGTGGTCACGCTCCGGCACGCCCATCAGGCTGCAGACCACCGATATCGACAGCCGTCCGGCGATGTCGTGCACGACCTCGCAGCCGCCGCTGCGTAGAGCCGCGTCGACGGCGGAACGCACAGCGGTGCGGACGGCGGGTACCAGCGAGCGCGCGGAGCGCTCGCTGAACCACCCGGCCACCAGGCCGCGCAGCATGTCATGGCGGGGAGGGTCCGTCAGCGCGAGCGTCAAGCCACCCCCTGGGTCGCCACCGCCGGCGGTCGGCCGCAGCAGCACGCCCGCCGCGGAACTGTAGGTCCCCGGGTCGCGGTAGACGGCGCGGACGTCGGTGTAGCGGGTGAGCGACCAGAATGGAGGGAAGTCGGTCGCGTCATGGTGGTGCACGGGGGAGTGCTCCCGCATCCAACGCCACAGCTCGTACTGGTCCCCGTCGGCGTACAGCCCCGGGTCGGTCAGTTGTTCCGGCGCGAACGTCGGCGCGGTCACGGCAGCTCGCCGCAGCCTTCCATGGCCGAACTGAAGAGTTCGAGCAGGTTGTGCGCGACCGCTGCCGGCACCATATCGGGACGGAACGCGATCTCCACCCGCAGACTTCCGTCCGCTGCCGGCCACAGCTCGGCGTGTAGCTCCAGCGGCAGCTGGAGGTACGGCTGCCGGAGGAACGTGCACCGCAGGCCGTCCAGCTCGAGCCGCGGCTCGTCGTTGTCCTGCAGTGCGAACAGTGTCTGAAAAAGCGGTGGCCGGTCTCCGCGCAGGGCACCTGCGAACCGCATCACCTCGGAGAACGGGACGTCCTGGGTGGCCAGGGCGCCCCGTACCAACCGAGCGGTGGCGCCGAGCCCGGCTCCCGTCCGGTCGAGGGTCCCACCGCCGAGGACGGATCCACGCATGCGCAGGCACACGGTTGTTATGTGGCAGCCGACTGCGTTCTGGATGCCCGCGCGGTCGCGTTGCGCGACTGGAACGCCAATGGCGAAGTCGTCCTGTCCGGTCACCACCGCGAGGCTGCACGCCCATCGGTTCAGCAGCAGCTCGAAGCGGGTCGCTCCGGCGCGCGCGGCGTCAGCATCCGCGCGGGCCACGACGGCGGGTGGCAGCGTCGTGGCGCAGTGCTCTGGTGGCGACGGTGCGGAAGCAATCGGTCCGGCGGGCCACCGCATCGCAGGTACACCGGCCAACTCGGACCGCAGCAGTGCGAGGTCGCCATCTCGTCCCGGTGCACGGCCTTCCGGCACGGCGTGCAGCCGGTCGAGTGAAGGCGGGAACGGAGCCGACTGGACGGGCCGGCCACGCGCGACGGCGTAGGCGGCCGACAGGTCCTTGGCCAGGACCCCTTCCGACCAGCCGTCGAACGCGATGTGGTGGACGGCGCAGCCGAACAGGGTGACGTCGCTGTCGGCGACCGGGACGACCGCCGCTCTCCAGATCTGTCCCACGGTCGGGTCGAGGGCTTCCGCGAGGACGGCGCGCAGGGCCTGGGTGGCGTCGTCGACGCTGGGCTGCGCGGTGAGCGCCAGGAGCTCTGGTGGCGGGACGTCATCCAGCCACGCGGCGGGCCGGGGATCGGCCACGTACACCGCGCTGAGCGGCTCGTGTCGCAGATGGACCGCGTCTATGGCCGATTGCAGTGCGGATCTGTCGAGAAACCCGTCGACGGACCACACCAGCAGGCAGTGAGCGCTGCGGTCGTCGGGTGCGACCAGGTGGCGCGTTAGATGGACTAGCTGGAGGTCCGTCAACGGCACACCTTCGGCCGGCCGTGAAAGACCTGTGCGAACGGGTCGCTGAGGCCGGCGCAGCTGGTCGGCGAGCGCCCGGGCGGTTGGGTGGCGGTAGAGCAGAGATACGGAGACAGGCCGAGCGAGACAGGCGTCCAGGCGCGCGCAGACGCGGCCTGCCGCGAGGGAGTTCCCACCCAACTCGAAGAAGGGAACGTCGAGGGGGACGCCAGCGGTCCCCAGGACCTCTCCGAACACTCTCCTGACCACACGCAGCACGGTGCCGCCCTCGTCGGATTGACCCGTGCGGACCGGGTCCTTTCGTCGGCCGGCCGCCGGGGCGAGCGCCAGGAGTGCGGCTTCGTCGAGCTTGCCCTGCGACGTAAGCGGGAGGGAGCGGACACTGACCACTACCGCCGGCCGGTGGTGAGCCACAAGTTCCGCCTGTAGTACTGCCGTGGCATGCAACATGGGGTCGCCGGCCTCGACCGGAAGGCAGAATGCGACCAGCTCGGTGGCCGTGCCGTCGCCGGTCGACCGGGGGAGCACCCGGCATTCGCGGACGGCAGGGAGGCTGATTTCCACCTGCCGCTCGACCTCGGCAGGCTCTACACGGTGCCCCCGGATCTTGACCTGGCGGTCGGCGCGACCGCGGTAGTGCAGCACGCCCTCGGCGTCGACCAGGCCGAGGTCGCCCGACCTGTAGAACCTCAGCTTCTCGCCGTCTAGTTCTAGGCGGAGGTGGACGAACTTCTCGTCGGTGAGCGCGGGGTCGTCGAGGTACCCTGTCGCCAGTCCTGCGCCGGCGATGGCGATCTCCCCCACCTCGCCGGGACCGCACGGTCGCTCGCCGGCGAGCACGACGACCTGGGTGCCTGGGACCGGCCGTCCTAGCGGGATCCCCCCAGGACACTCGACATCCTCGGGACGGATCGTGTGGGTCGTGGCGAAGACGGTGCTCTCCACGGGCCCGTACCCGTTGATGAGGGTGATGTTGGGGTGACGGCGCAAGAACGCACCGACGTGGGCCGGTGAGAGCCGCTCGCCGCCGATCAACACCTGCATCAGACCGGTGAAGGCATCCAGGTCCTCATCGACCAACATCGTGAACAGCGTGCTAGTCAGCCATACCGTGTTGATGCGGTGCCGGTGGATGCCAGCCCGGAGCGCCTCGACTGACAGGTAGGGTTCCTCGACGACGACGCTCGTTCCTCCGTTCAGCAGGACCGACCATAGTTCGAGCGAAAACGCATCCCAGGCGACGGCGGCCGCTAGCGGCATGATGGTCCGCGCCGTGAAATCTGCGAAACTGTTGCACTGGAACAGCCGCGCCGTTGCTCGGTGCGGGCTGACGACGCCCTTGGGCCGGCCGGTGGTGCCCGAGGTGAAGAAGACGCTGCACGGGAGCGCCGCCGCTGTTCGGGCGGGGCGGAACCAGTCCGGCACGACGCCGGGCACGTCGGGCGGCGTCCACACCAGCAGTTGCGGCGGAGCCGCGCTTCCCGCCGCGGCAACGACCAGCGGTGGAGCAAGCTGCTGCAGCACGTCTCGGCGCCGCCGCTCCGGCCAATCGGCGTCCAGCGCCGCGTACGCGGCCCCGGCCTTGAGTACCGCGACCAGGGCGATGACCAGTTCGGGGCCACGGTGCAACACGACCGGTACGAGGTCGCCGGGTCTCGCACCCGCGGAGACAAGCGAGGCGGCCCAGGCGTCTGCGGTCGCGTCGAGCTCCGCGTAGGAGAGGCGTCGGTCGCCGGACACCACGGCGAGTGCGTCGGGCCTGGACCGGGCAATGCGCGCCACCGCCTCGTGCAGGCCCTCGTCCGGAGCGAGGCAGGGTGCCCCGAGGGTCCAGGGTGGATCCGGCCGCGGGGTTTCGTCGCACGGGGGACGGGTGGGCTGGGTGGCGGATGTTGCCAACATAGGCAAACTCTGGCACAGTCCGGGCGTATTGAGCAACGGGCTGGGCAGTCTGTCCGGTCCCGCGGTTCGAGAGTCCCTGCCTAGGAGGCGCAATGACCCGCGACAGGTCCCTCGACATTGCGGTGACCGGGATCTCTGCCCGGTTCCCGCAATGTCGTGACCTCGAGGAATGGTGGGCTCTGCTCCGCGCCGGGACGGTGCTGACCAGTCGGCTCGATCCGCACCGCCTTGTCGCGGACGGGGTCGCACCGGAATTGGTCGAAGACCCGGACTACGTGCCTGTCCGGGGTCTGCTCGCCGACGCCGACCGCTTCGACAACGCCGTGTTCCGCGTCAGCCCCCGTGACGCCGAAATGATGGACCCGCAGCACCGGCTGATGCTCGAGGTGGCCTGGAACTCCCTTGAGGACGCCGGCATCGCCCCGACCACCAGGGGGCGGACCACCGCGGTCTACGCCTCCGGCAGCGGCAGCGGGTACCTGCGGGCGATGCTGGCCGGCGGGTCGATGGACCCGGTGTGCCTCGACCAGGCGCTGCACGGGACCGAGCCCGATTTCATTGCCGGGCTCATCTCCTACAAGCTCGGGCTCACGGGGCCAGCGATGGCCGTGCAAACGGCATGTTCCTCCGGGCTGGTCGCCGTCCACCTCGCCTCGCAGGCGCTGCTGTCCGGCGACTGCGACCAGGCCCTCGTCGTCGCGGCAGGCGTCGACTTCCCGCAGGCGGGCCATCTGCATCTGCCCGGCGGGATCCAGTCGGCGTCCGGCGACTGCAGACCGTTCGACGAGCGGGCCGATGGCGTCGTCGCGGGCTCGGGCGTCGCCTGCATCGTCCTGCGACGGCTAGAGGACCTGCGAGACGACCCGACGCCGTACGGAGTGATCCTCGGAACTGCGATCAACAACGACGGCGCGGCGAAGGCAGGATACTTCGCACCGTCCGCCAGCGGCCAAGAGGCGGTGATTCGCATGGCACTGCGCGCGGCCGGCGTGGACGCGACGAGTCTCGGCTATCTGGAGACGCACGGTACCGGGACCCGCGTCGGCGACCCGATCGAGTGGACGGCAGCGTCCTCGGCCCTCGCCGACGCCGCGCCGGGCCAGATCGCCATCGGGGCGTTGAAGGGCAACACCGGCCACCTCGACGCCGCAGCCGGGCTTGCCTCGCTGATCCGGGCCCTACTCGTCGTCCGGGACGGCGTCGTGGCGCCAGTCGCCGGCTTCCGCCGCCTCAACCCGCTCCTCGAGCACCAAATGTCTCCCTTGCGTGTCCCTGGCGAAACCGAGGCCTGGGCGGGGCCCTCGCCGCGGCGGGCCGGGGTCAGCGCATTCGGCGTGGGAGGAACGAACGCGCACGTCGTCATCGAGCAGCCCCCGTCCCGACGGACGCGCCGCCCATCGGGACCCGTTATACCCGGTTCCGCCCGGCTGATCTTGCTCTCGGCCGTGGACGAGCCCGCGCTCAAGCGTTCGGCGACCCGGCTGGCGCAGCACCTACTCGGACGGCAGCCCGACCTGGCGGACGTGTCTGGCACACTCGCGTCGGGCCGAACGGCGCTCGGCCACCGGATGGCAGCCGTCGGCCGGACGGCGGCGGAGGTCGCAGAACGACTCACGGCCGGACACGGCACTGTGACGGGCAGCCTGCCGGACCAGGGGCCCGCACCACTGGTGCTGCTGTTCCCCGGGCAGGGCACGCAGCGACCGGGCATGGCTCTGCCGTACCGCCGGGTGCTGCCCGGCTTCGACGCCGCGATGGAGGTGTGCCTCGACGCGGCGTCACCCGAGCTCGCAAGCAGGCTGCGGTCGGTGCTGCTCGACCCGGCGTTCCCGGCCGACGCGCTCGATGCCACCGAACTGGCTCAGCCGGCCCTTTTCACGATGGGCTACGCGGCAGCCACGTCGCTGATGGGCCTCGGTCTGGCTCCGGCCGCGGTGCTCGGACACAGCCTGGGGGAGATCACAGCCGCCTGCCTTGCGGGGATCCTGGACTTGCCGGACGCGGTGCGGCTAGTAACCGCACGGGGGCGGACGATGCAGGACTGCCCGCCAGGCGCAATGGTCGCGCTGGGATGCGACGAGGCGCGGGCAGCGGCGCTCGCCGCAGAGGCGGGCCTCGAGCTTGCCGCCGTCAATGCGGCGGACAGCTGCGTGGTGGCCGGGACTGTGGAGCGCGTCGACGCCTTCCTGGCGGGGCTCGGAGGCGATGTCTTTGCGCGCCGGCTGCAGACGGTGCGGGCGTTCCACACGTCGCTCGTGGGCGCGGCGACGGTGCCCCTCGCAGCCGTGCTCGGCGACATCGAGCTGCACCCGCCCCAATGGCCGATCGCCGTGAACGGCACCGGCCGGCTCGTTGCCGCTGGGGAGTCGACCGGTCCGCAGATGTTCCTGGACGGAGCGACGCGTCCTGTCCGCTTCGCCGACGCGCTGGCGTCCGTGACCGCCGCATTCCCGGGTGCTCTCGGTGTCGAGCTCGGTCCCGGGCGGGTGCTGTCGGCGGCCGCGGAGGAGAGCGGTCTGCAGACCATATCGTTGTCCCCGCGCCGCACCGATCCCGACGAGGAGCTCCTGGCGGCGCTCGGTGAATTGTGGACGCTCGGGCAGCCCGTGGAACTGACCGCGGTGTGTGCACCGGGCGCTGCGCTGCACTTGCCGGGCTACCCGTTCGAGGGTCCGCGCTACTTGCTGCCAGAGGTGGACCCCGCCCGGGCCGCCGCACGCCTGGTGACGTCGACAGGGAACGGCCCCCGCGAGGCAGCCTGCGACGATGTCGCAGGGGCCGGCCCACGGACCGACGCGTCCGACAGCGCTGGTCGCACCACCGCCGAGATTCCACCTCAGTGCTCGTCGCGGACCGCGGCCGAGGTGGTGCTTGCGGGGCTCTGGGCCGAACTGCTCGGCCACAGCGACCTGTGCGACAGCGCGGACTTCTTCGACCTCGGCGGCGACTCGCTGCTCGTCACTCACCTCGCCCGTCGCATCAAGCGCGATCTGGGGGTCGCCGTGCCCCTCCGCGAACTCCTGGTCGCGCGCACGCTTGGTCGCCAGTCCGCACTCGTCCGCGAGCTCCTGGTCTCCATGTGACCTGTCGCCACACTCCGCTGCCCCCCGATCCGCCCGACCCTGGAGGAACGCCATGACCGCGCTGCCGCAGACCGACGGACCGCCGCAGACCGCCGGCCTCACTCTGGCGGTCGACCGGATGACGCTGCTCGGGCACGGTGCCGTTCTGCCCGATGCTCCGGGCTCGCCGGTCCACGAGTTGGTAGCGGCCGTGGCCGCCGCCCGGCCCGACGCCGTAGCCGTCGAGTGCGACGGCCAGGCGCTCACCTACGCCGACCTGGACTCGCGGGCCGCCCTGGTCGCGGGGCGGCTGCAGGCCGCGGGTATCGGTCTGGGGGCTCGGGTCGGCGTGCTGCTGGAGCCGTCAGCGGTAATGGTCGCGGCGGTGCTCGGCGTGCTGCGGGCCGGGGCCGCGTACGTCCCCCTCGACCCGGCCCATCCCGACGGTCGGCTGTCCGCCCTGCTGAGGGACGCGGACGTCGGAGGGCTTGTCGTGGCGGGCGCCTCGACGGTGCGGGCCGCCGCGTTCGGCCTGCCGCTCGTCGACGCAGGTGAGGTGCCCGACGGCCGACGCTGCGCGGAGGCCCCGCCGTGCGCTCGGGTCACGGCGGCCGACGCCGCGTATGTCATCTACACGTCGGGCAGCACGGGCGAGCCGAAGGGGGTGCTCGTCGAGCACGGCCAGCTCGCCGCGTCGACGCTCGCCCGCCACATCGTCTACCCCGGACGCGCCACCTTCCTGCTGGTCTCACCGCTGGCCTTCGACTCCTCCGCGGCGGGCCTGTGGGGGACGCTCACCGCCGGTGGACGGCTCGTGGTCGCGACCGCCGAGGAGATCCGCGACCCCGGACGGCTGGTGGAGCTGGTGCACCGGCACCGGGTGGAGCGGATACTGTGCGTCCCCGGGCTCTACGGGGTCCTGCTCGACGCCGCCGTGCGGGTGGGCGTCGAGAGCCTGCGGACGCTGGACACCGTTATCGTCGCCGGCGAGGCGCTGCCCGCCGAGCTGGTCCGGCGACATGTTGCCCTGCGCGGGGCCGCCGCGGCGCTGGTCAACGAGTACGGGCCGAGCGAGGCCACCGTCTGGTCCAGCTACCAGCGGGTCTGTGGCCCCGGCGCACCCCGCTCGCAGCCCATCACGATCGGTGGTCCAGTGCCTGGCGTCAGGCTTTACGTCCTCGATGAACGGGGCCGGCCGACGCCTCTCGGCAGCGAAGGGGAGTTGTTCGTCGGCGGCGCGCTGGTGGCCCGAGGGTACGTCGGCCGTCAGGAAGAGACCGACCGGGTGTTCTTGTCCGACCCCTTCGCAGGCGTCGAAGGCGCCCGTATGTACCGCACCGGCGACCGCGTCCGGTGGACCGGCGACCGGACGCTGGAGTTCTTGGGGCGTCGTGACAACCAGGTCAAGATCCGCGGTCACCGGGTGGAGCTGGGTGCCGTCGAGGCGGCTCTCCGGGCAACACCTGGAGTACGCGACGCAGTAGTCGTCACGGACCACACCGGCGACCGGCTGCTGGGCTTTGTCCTGGCCTCGCCTGCCGTCGTGGTCCTCGCGGAGGAGTTGCGCAAGCGACTCGCCCGGGTGCTCCCGGCCGTGATGGTGCCGGGACACATAGAGGTCTTGAACCGCTTTCCCACAACCGTGAACGGGAAGGTTGATCGGACCGCGTTGTCCAGATCCGGGGTCTCGGCACCGCGTACGCCGAGCCGGTCTCCTAGGTCGCACCTCGACGGTCCGTCCGCAGCGGTCGCCGCCGCCTGGGGCGAGGTTCTCGACCTCGTCGACGTCCCCACGGGGGTCAACTTCTTCGATCTCGGCGGTAATTCGTTGTCGATGTTTGCACTGCAGGACGCCCTCGAACGGCACACGGGCAGCCGTCCATCCACGATCACGTTATTCCGCTACACCACGGTGGCCGAGCAGGCGTCCCTGATCCGGGACGGGGGCGGCGGGCCGGACGAGTCGCGCGGCGACATGGTCGCCGCTTCGGCCCGTCGCGCGGCAGCCATTCGGGCCCGTCGGGCCCGGGCGGCTCGATGACCGCCGCGACCGTCGCGGCGGCCGACGCGTTGCTCCAGTGCCACCTCCCTCGCGCAGACGCGCCGGCACGGTTGGTGTGCTTCCCCCACGCGGGGGGGTCTGCGTCGTTCTTCCGTGATTGGGGGGCCCGCCTGCCCGGCTTCATGGTGCACGCGGTCCGCTACCCGGGGCGGGCCGAGCGGCTGCTAGAACCGCCTCCGACCGACTTGAGGTCGCTCGCCGCCGAGATCGCGGTCGGGGTGCAGCCGCTCGCGGACCGCCCCCTCGTGCTGTTCGGCCACAGCCTGGGTGCGGTCGTGGCGCTTGAGACCGCCCGCGTCCTGGAGAGCAGCGGAATCGAGGTCGCGCACCTGCTCGCCTCCGGCTCCCGAGACGGTGGCCTGCCGCCTCCGGAATCGGCCTCCGACGACGGGCTGGACGACACCGCGACGATGCAGCAGTTGCTGCAGTTCGGAGGCACCGACATCGAGCTGGCAGCCGACCCGTCGTTCCAGGAGCTGGTCCTGCCGTACGTCCGGGCGGACGGGAAGATGTTCCACGCTTACGAGCACCGTACGAGACCACGGCTGCGATGCCCGGTGACCACGATCGTGGGCGACGCCGACGCCGACGCCGACCGACGACCGTGGCGGAAGCTCACTCCGGCCTTTCGCGAGCAGGTGGTGCCAGGAGACCACTTCTACCTGCTTGCCGAGCCCCCCTTCGGCTTGGTGGCCGGAGTCGCCACCGGCAGCGCGACGGCATGAGCGCAGTCTCGAGCACCGTGCTGGGCCGCCCCCCCCCGTTCGACCGGGAGCTGGCGGGACCGCTCGCGGTGATCCTCGCCCACCGGCCATCCCTGACGCCAGATCTCATCGAGTCCCGGCGTGAGGCGGGACGCGTCTCCGCCCTTGACGACGACGAGATTCGTCGTGGCGGCGCGTTCACAGTCGATGAGGTCACCGTGCCCGGCCCGGGGCCGGCGGTTCCGCTGTTGGTCTGTCGCCCGACGGGCTCCGACGGACCTCATCCGGTGCTTTACAACATCCACGGCGGGGGCATGGTCGCTGGCCACCGGCGCAGCGCAGAGCTCGTCGGCGAGCTCGACCGTGCCGAGGCACTCCAGTGCGCCGTCTTGTCCGTGGACTACCGGCTCGCGCCCGAGCATCCCGACCCGGCCCCGGTCGAAGACTGCTACGCCGGGCTTGTCTGGCTTGCTGAGCGAGGTGCGGGGCTCGGCCTCGACCCGGACCGGATCGTGCTTAGCGGCAACAGTGCCGGCGGGGCATTGGCGGCGGGCGTAGCCCTGCTCGCCCGGGACCGGGGCGGACCGCCGCTCGCCGGTATGCTGCTGCAGTTCCCGATGCTCGACGATCGTTGCGACACAGTTTCTGCCCGCCAGATGGAACGGGTCGGAATGTGGGACGGCCTCTCGAACCGCACCGGCTGGTCCGCGCTTCTTGGGGCGCGACGGGGGACCGACGCAGTGTCCTGTTACGCGGCACCGGCTAGGGCGGCCGACCTGACCGATCTTCCACCGGCTTACGTCGAGGTCGGCTCGGTCGAGGCCCTGCGCGACGAGGCGGTCGCCTTCGTGTCCCGTATCTGGCAGGGCGGCGGCGAGGCCGAGCTCCACGTCTGGGAGGGTGCATTCCACAGCTTCGACGAGTGGGTGCCGTGCGCGGTCGTGTCCCGCGCCGCGCACGACGCCCGAGTCTCCTGGCTGCATAGGCACATCGCGACCGATAGCCCGCAGGACGACGCCGTGCGGGCCTTCGGGGACCGACGATGAGGAGGACCTCTGCTTCGACCGGGCTCACCCCGCCTGGGCACCCGACGCGGTGCTGCCGAGCGACGGCTGCCCGCATGTGGCCGCTGGGCCCGATCGCCGGGTTGTCCTGTCCGGGGCAGCTGCCCTTCGAGCAGTCCGGAGGACTCGTCAGCCCCGGTGACCGGGCGGCACAGGCCGGACAGGTTGACGAGAACATCTGCCGATTCCCCCGGGGGGCAGGCGCCTCCTTCGCGGATGTGGTCCGCCCCGGCTCGGACATGACCGGCATCGACCAGCCCCCGATCCTGCTCGCAGAGTATGACCGTGTGGTCGACGTGCGTCGTCCACCGGCGAGTACTGGCGAGTAGATGGTTGCATCATCGCTTCTAGACGTCCTGCTCGAGATCGTAGGAGATTGAGGACGGGATGCACCGACCACAGCAAGATGCGACCGAGGGTGCCATCCGGATTCGGGAGCTCGAGCCGACCGACTGGTCGCAGGTGTGGCTGATCGTCGCGGAGGTCGTCCGCGCGGCCGACACCTTCACCTACGATCCGGCGATGACCTCCGAGCAGGCCCGCGGGGTCTGGATGGTGGGACCGCCCGGTCGCACGGTAGTCGCGGTGGACCGGGCGAACCACATTCTGGGTACGGCACACATGGACACCAATCGTCCCGGTCCGGGAGCGCACGTATCGACCGCCAGCTTCATGGTGTCGGCGGACGCCCGCGGCGGCGGCGTCGGGACGGCCCTGTGCCGCTTCGCCCTGCAGTGGGCGCGGTCGCGCGGTTACGCTGGCATGCAATTCAACGCGGTGGCGGCCTCCAACGTCCGCGCGCTGGCGGTCTACCGGCGGGAGGGCTTCGAGATCGTGGGTACTGTCCCTGGTGCCTTCGCGCATCCCACCGAGGGCCGAGTCGGGATGCACGTGCTATACCAAGAGTTCTGACCGCCCTGCGGGGGCCGGTCAGCCGATTCCGGCGTTATAGGCCCCGACGTCGCCGGAAAGTGCTCGGCTGGGGCGGCCGTCGACGCCGATCGGGACGGAGCCGACGACCGTGAGCCGCTCCGCCTTCCGGTGCTGGTCGCCGTAGTCGTAGATCGCGTAATGCATCGTGGACTGGTTGTCCCAAACGGCCAGGTCACCGACGCGCCACTTCCACCGCACCGTGTGCTCGGGCTTGATGGCGTACTCCTGCAGCATTCGGATAAGGTCGCGTCCCGCCGCCGGCGTGAGGCCGAGGACGCTTCGGGCGAACCCACCCAGCAGCAGCGATCGCTCGCCTGTCTCGGGGTGCACGCGGACGGCGGGGTGCTCTGCCTCGTACAGGGTCGAGATGTATTCGCGGCGGGCCGCCACAGTCTCGTCGGTGAAGTCCGAGTCATTGCTGTGCACCACCCGCAGCTGGTCGGCCAGGTCCCGCAATGCCGGCGGCAGGCTGCGGTAGCCGGCCGCGCAGTCGGCCCACACTGTGTCACCACCCACTGACGGGATCACCTTGGCATGCAGCAGGGCGAAGGACGGTGGCCGCTCGATGAAGGTCAGGTCGGTGTGCCAGTGGTTGGCGCGCGTGCCGTGCGCCGAGTCCATCTCGCGCAGCGCCGGACGAGTCTCGGGCGCGCCATATATCGGATGGCCGAGGGTGAGCGTGCCTAGCCGGCTGGCAAACGCGAGCTGGCTTTCGTAATCGAGATCCTGGTTCCGCAGGAACACGACCTTGTGGTCGAGGAGCGCCCGGCGGAAGGCAGTGACCGCCTCGTCAGGGAGCGGCACGCCGGTGTCGATGCCGGAGATCTCGGCTCCGATGCTCCCGGAGAGGCGGGTCAGCGTGAAAGTGGACGGGGGGATCAGTGTGTTGGTCACGGTCGTGTCTCTCTGTAGGCCGGCGGGCGGTTCCGTCCGACACATCTTGCCATTGGCTTGCCGGATGTGGCAACATCTATCGGGTGATCGTCGACGGACCAGCGGTGATAGTGGACGGCTACTCCACGGGGGGCTTCCTTGTGCCTGCCTTCGCTCGGCTGGGAGTGCCGGTCGTTCACGTGCTGAGCACCTCCGAACCCCGGCCGTCGATGGCCCCCCCTGACCTCGCGGGCTACATCGCCTGTCTCACCTGCCCCGACGAGGCCGCCTTCACGGCCACCGCGTCTGCGATCTCCTCCTACCAACCCCTCGCCGTGCTGCCCGGCTCGGAGGCCGGCGTTCCGATGGCCGACCGCCTAAGCGAGCACCTCGGCCTGGCGACCAACGGCACCCTTCTCTCCCCAGCCCGGCGGGACAAGTACGCAATGATCGAAACGCTGCGTGCCGCAGGCGTCCGCTGCGCCCGCCAGTTCAGCTCCTCGGACCCGTCAGCCGTGCTGGCCTGGGCTGCAGGTGAGGGCGACGCCCCAGTTGTGATCAAACCGCTGAGCTCGGCTTCCAGCCAGAACGTCCGGATCTGTCGTGGTGCCGTCGAGATCGATGAGGCCGTCCGCGAGGTGCTTGCAGCGACGACCATGTTCGGCGACGCCAACCACGCCGCCCTCGCGCAGTCCTACCTCGAAGGAACCGAGTACGTGGTTGACACAGTGAGCTCGCGAGGGCAGCGCCGCATCTGCGGGGTGTGGGAGTACGAGAAGGAGACCGGCGAGGGCGGTCGCCCTCTGTACGACCGGGACGTGCTTCTCGACCCCGACGATGCGCCTGTCCCTCAACTGATCGACTACGTCGACACGGTCCTGGAGGCCCTCGGCATCTGCCACGGGCCGGCCCACGCCGAGGTGATAATGACCCCGGACGGTCCAACGCTTGTCGAGATCGCCGCACGCCTCAACGGGAACCTGGATCCGGGCTTCCACGATCGGTGCCTGGACGCGAACCAGGTGGACCTGACGGCGCTCGCGTACGCGCGCCCGGACGACTTCCGTAAGCGCTTCGGAAACACCGTCTACAGCCGCCTTCGGCACGGGGCTGTATACAACACGAGGACGCGCAGCGCGGGGGTGGTCACCGGCGTGGACGCCGCCGTCGTCGCTCGCATCGCCGCACTGCCGACGGTCCATCAGGTCAAGACGCGTCTGTCGCGAGGGCGGCGAATCCGTCCGACCGTCGACCTGCTGTCTAGCCCACTGCGGGTCTTCATGGTGGGCGACGACGCCGCCACGCTAAGGGCCGACCACCAGGCGGTCGCGGCCCTTGAGGACAACGTGTACCACGTGCGCCCCGACGCCGGACCAGCCCGATGAGCGCGCCGGCCGATGCACCCGGCCTGCTGTTCCTGGGTGGCGCCAGCCCGCTCGGGTCGAGCATCGACGTGGGACGGCTGCTGCTGACTCAGGCCGGCGCCCGGGGGTTCCGCACCCACCTGACCAACACGGCCGAGGGGCTCGCTGCCACGCCGGAGGTCGTCGGTCTCGCCGATGCGGTCTCGACTGTCAACCCAGACGACGTCCGGGAGTGCGCACGCTGGGCCCGGGCGCAGCGCGCCGTCGACGTGCGCTTCGATGTCGTGCTGGGGATGCGTGACACCGTCCTTCGCGCCGCCGCCGAGTCAGCCGCGGTGTTCGGCGCGGCGGGGCTCTCGCCCCTCGCCGTCGCGGACGTCCGGCTCAAGGACCGTTGCCGCGCTGTGCTCGCCGCCGCCGGCTTCCGACAGCCGCAGGTGCGGCTCTGCGAGGACACCGGGCAGGCCATCGAGTTCCTAGCGTCGACTACCGGTCCCTGGGTCGTGAAACCCCGTGACGGCATGGCGAGCATCGGCGTCCGCAAGGTCGCCGGGGCAGAGGACCTGTCCGCCGCCGTGGAAGAGTTGCCCGTGCCTGGCCCGTTCCTTATCGAGGAGTTTGTGCGGGGGCAAGAGTTCAGCGTCGAGGGCGTCTTCCTCGACAGCACGCCGCGGGTGCTCGCGGTGACCTCGAAGGAGAAGACGCCGCCTCCGTACTTCGTGGAGGTCGGCCACCTGCTGCCCGCGGACCTGCCCGAGGCCGTCCGCGAGGACATCGAGTTGACCGTCGGAGCGGCCCTGGTCGCACTCGGGCTCCGGTTCGGAGTGTTCCACGCCGAGCTGTGGATCACTGATGCAGGGGTGGTGCTCGGTGAGGTACACCCCCGTCCCGGCGGCGACTGGCTGCACCTGCTGCTCGCCCACGCGATCCCGGGGCTGGAACTGTTCGGTCTGATCCTCGACGACGTGCTCGGCCGCCTCCCGAGCCATGACCTGCGCCCGACCCGCGGCGCTGCCGTCCGCTTCCTCACGCCGGGCCCCGGAAAGCTCGTAAGGGTCGAGGGCTGGGACGCGCTGCTTGCCCACCCGTCCGTGCTGCGCGCCGAACTGCTTGTCGAGCCCGGCGTCGAACTGGGGCCAGTGCGGCAGTCCGCGGACCGCGCCGGCGCTGTGGTCGTGGGCGCAGACACACCGGCCCAGGCTCAGGCCCTTGCCGCCGAGCTCGCGGCCTCCGTCGAGTTCGTCGTCCGATGACCCGGACGCCAATGGGCGCCGCTCGACGACACCAGATCTCGGAGACCTCTGCCGAGGCCCCTGTCCGAACGCCAGACCAGGAGTCGCTCGTGAACGCATCCCTAACTGCACCGGACTGCCCGACGCTGCTGCTCGTCGGTGGTGCCGGAGCGATCCCGCTTGGAGTGGACGTGGCCCGGCTCGCGCTGAGCCAGGCCCGGGCCCGCGGTTTGGCCACGGAGCAGACCAACCAGGCCGACACCCTCGTGGCGACCCCTGATGTCGCGGCCCTGGCCGACGCATCCTGGGCCGTCGACTTCATGGTGCCGGGTGCATCGGGCGACTGGGCTCGGTGCCAGGTCTCCAGCGGGCGGCGGATCGACCTGGTGATCGGCGTCCGGGAACTGGCTCAGGAGGCGGCGGCCGAGGTGGCGGCGGCCGTCGGTGCCCCAGGAAACCCGCCGTCGGCCGTGCACACGGTCCGCAATAAGGACCTCTGTCGTGCCGCCCTCGCTGGGGCGGGGTTCCGCCAGCCTGCCGTCTGGCTGTGCGCAGACCCCGCCGCCGCCGAGATCGTCCTCTCGGTCGGGACGGGCCCCTGGGTGATCAAGCCACGCGACGCCATGGGCAGTGAGGGCGTACGCCGGATCGAGAGTCGATCGGAGCTCGCCGCGGCGGTCGCTGCGCTGCCCAGCCCCGACAGCTCGTTCCTAATCGAGGAGTTCGTCACCGGTGAGGAGTTCAGCGTGGAGGGCGTATTCCTCGGCGGCCAGCCGCGTGTTCTCGCCGTTACGGAGAAGCAGTTGGCTACGCCCAGGTGCTTCGTCGAGACCGGACATGTCCTTCCGGCCCGGGTGTCGGCCGAACGCCGGGACCTATACGCGGGGCAGGCTGCCTCGGCGCTCACCGCGCTCGGGTTGAAATACGGCGTATTTCACGTCGAGCTGTGGGACACCCCCGACGGCGTAGTGCTGGGCGAGGTGCATGTACGCAATGGCGGCGACTGGATCCACCTGATGCTGCAGTACGTCTGCCCGGGTCTCGACCTTTTCGGCGTCGTGTTCGACGACGCGCTGGGCCGCCCGGTCGAGGAGGGCGCGCTGACTCCCCGACGCGGGGCCGCCGTCCGGTTTCTCGTCCCCCCGCCCGGCGTGGTTGAGCAGGTGGACGGATGGGCGGCCGCGGCCGCGCATCCTGCGGTGTTGCACGCCCGCCTCGACGCACTCCCCGGGTGCATGGTCGGGCCCCTCCGGGACTCTCAGGACAGGGTCGGTGAGATCGTCGTAGGTGCCGACACGGCCGCCGAGGCGGCGATGCTCGCAGACGCGCTGGCCGGTTCGGTCACGTTCACCGTTCGGCCCGCCGGCGTACCGGAGCCGGTCGGGGTAGGCGCGCGGTGAGCGTCAAGACGAACATCCGTCAGTGTCCGCTGCTCCGCCCCTTCGCGGTCTCCCACCTGACCACCACGAGCGTCGACGTGGTCGGCCTGACCATCGCCGTGCCGGGCTGCGATGCTACGGGGTACGGCGAGATCGCGGCCGACCCGGGCTACGCCCAGGACGGAGCGGCGATCGCCGCCGAAGGGGCCGGGCTCGCAGCAGACCTGGCATCGGATCCGGCCGACCCCGAGCTGCGCGACCTGCGCCGCATCGAGGATCGGCTCGACGCGGCGGCGGAGACGGTGTCCTCCGCGGCCCGGATGCTCGTCGAGATGGCCGTGCTCGACCGCGCAGCCCGGCTCGACGGGGGACCCGTCTGGCGGCTGCTGAGACTGCCCGAGCCGGGCACCGTGCAGCTGCTCGCGACAGTGCCGATCGGGGATCCAATCCCCGCGTACGGCCCGGTGAAGATCAAGCTCGGCGGACCGGCCGACGTCGATGTGCTGCGCCGACTGGTCGACGTCTCCGGACCGGTCGTGCTGGACGTGAACCGCGGATGGAACCGGGATGACTGGACCCGGCTGCGGGGCCTTGTGCAGCGGGTCACGCCCGCAGTGCTTGAGGACCCGGTCTCGGACGTGCCTGGTCTGCTGACCGAGGTTCGTGCGGCACTCCCCAACACGGCCGTCGTGCTCGACGAGGGGATCGACGGCCCCGACGACGTGGAACGCGCTGCTACGACCGCGGGCGGGGCAAACGTCAAGGTTATGAAGCTCGGCGGGTTGTTCCCAGCCCGCCGTGCCCTGCAGCATCTCACCCACCGGTGCGCGACCCGCATGCTGGGGTGCTACCTCGAGCCGCCGCGCGCGATCGCATACGCAGCCCAGCTCAACGGCCTTGCGGACTGGACCGACCTCGACGGCCACTTTTGGCTCTCCGCCGACCACCCGACCGTGTCGAAGTACAAGCTCGACAGCTCCGTTCCGGGCGTCCCGTCTCTCGCGAAATGACCATCCGACCCCTCAGGGAGAACCGATGCGAACCGCCCCGTACGGCACGTGGGTATCACCCATCAGGGCCGCCGACGTCGCCGCCGCCGAGGCGCTCGTCGAGTACGTCGGTTTCAACGGCGATGAGGTGTGGTGGGTCGAGACGCGCCCCGAAGAGGGCGGCCGGGCTGTGCTCGTCAGGCAGGAGGTCGACGGTCGGGTCCGCGAGGCGCTACCTCCTGGCTGGGATGTCCGAACGCGGGTGATCGAGTACGGCGGCCGGCCGTGGCTGTCCCTCGGGGAGTCGGGTGCAGATGGCGTTGTCTTCACGCACTGGGCTGACCAGCGGGTCTACCGAGCGCGGCCGGGCAGCGCGCCGACACCGATCAGCCCCCGACCGGAGCGCCCGGCTGGTGAGCGGTTCTGCGACTTCGCCCGGGTCGGAGAGTACGTTTGGGCGCTGCGGGAGACGATCACCGGCGACGAGCCGTCCGACGTGAAGCGTGAGATCGTCGCCCTGCCGCTGGATGGCACCGCCGCCGACGACCCGTCCGAAGCCCGGGTGATGGCTCGCAGCCACCACTTCATGACCGGACCCAAGATCTCGTCTGACGGCCGGCACGTGGCCTGGATCGGGTGGGACCACCCGCGGATGCCGTGGGACGCCACCGACCTTATGTGTGCCGACATCGACAGCGCGTCCGGTCTGGTGGGCAGCCCAACCCGTATCGCGGGTGGGGGCGCCGTCGAGGCGATCGGACAGGTCGAGTGGGCACCCGACCAGCCCGACGTGCTCTACCTGCTCAGCGATCCGGACGGCTGGTGGAATGTTCACGAGCTCGTCCTCGACGGGGGCTCGCGCAACCTGTGCCCACGACCGGAGGAGTTTGGCGAGGCCCTCTGGCGTATCGGGGCGCGTTGGTTCCTACCGCTCGGCGGCGGCCGGTTCTTCGTCGTGCACGGCACGTGCGCCCGGCGGCTAGCCGTGCTCGAGGCAGACGGCGCACTTCTCGACATCGGGGACCCGTTTACAGAGTGGGCAGCCCTCGCGACCGACGGCCGACGGGTCGCTGGTACGGCTGCCAGCCTGCGACACCGACGCACCGTCGTGCTGGTCGATCCGGACGAGCCCTGCGCCGAGGTGGTTCGTCCCGCGCCCGTCGCTGCGCGGGCGTACCTCCCGCCCGGGCGTCACCAGAGCTTCAGGGGCGACCAGGGCGAGGAGGTGCACGCGTTCGTTTACCCGCCTTTCAACCCCGACCACGAGGCCCCGGCCGGTGAGCTCCCGCCCTTTCTGGTGCACGTGCACGGTGGTCCGACGAGCCGGAGCCAGCTGGTCGCCAACCAGGAGATCGCCTTCTTCACGAGCCGCGGCATCGGCGTGGTGGACGTCCAGTACGGCGGGTCGACCGGATGGGGTCGGGACTATCGGGAGCGCCTGCGTGGCAACTGGGGCGTCGTCGATGTCGCGGATTGCGCGACCGCGGTCCGTGGGCTCATAGCAGCGGGCCTTGCCGACCCGGACCGGATCGGTATCCGGGGCGGGAGTGCCGGTGGATGGACGACGGTGGCCTCGCTGTCCGCGGAGCCCGACCTCTACCGCGCGGGCGGCGTCTACTTCCCCCTGCTGGATCCGGTGGAGTGGCGGGTCCGAGGCACCCACGACTTCGAGTCCCGGTACCTCGACGGGCTAATCGGACCCTGGCCGCACGCCGAGAAGCGCTACGGGCAGGTCTCGCCACTGCTGCGAGCCGATCTCATCCGTGCGCCGTTCGCGGTGTTCCAGGGTCTGGACGACGCGGTCTGTCCCCCCAGGCAGGCCGAACTGCTTTTGGCCAAGATGCACGGCGGGGGAGTGCCGCACGCCTACTTCGCCTTCGAAGGCGAGCAGCACGGCTTCCGTCGTGCCGAGACCGTGGTCGCCTGCCTTGACGCCGAGCTCGCGCTCTACGCGGGCGCGTTCCGGTTCTCCCGCCCCGACCTCACCCCCTTGGAGATGCACACATGAACCTGCCCTCGCTGTCCCACGAAGCCCCGCCGCGGCTCGCCGGGGCGTCCCCGGACGTCGCGTACGCGCTGGACGGTCTCGCCTTCGACCCGCGGCGCATCCGGTCCGACTACCAGGAGCTCCTGCGGCGGGCGCCTGCCTACGCCGGTCTGGGTACCGACCCTGGCCTCGGTCTGACCCACCGGCCTGGCGCGCCGGACCCGTGGCGGGACGCCGCCATCGGCCAATTCAACCCGGTGACCGGGGCCAAGCGTTACGAGGAGGAGGAGTTCTCGTCGTTTCAGGACGGCTGCCGAGACCTCGTCTTCTTCGAGATCTACCGGTGCGTGCCGTTCCGGGTGGGTCGGATGCGTCTGATCACCCTGGACCCCGCCGACATCTATCACATGCACACAGACTCGACACGTAAGGCGCACGTCGCGGTGGAGACGAACGAGGACTGCAGGCTGCTGTTCCGTACCGGCCAAACCTACCGGGTGCCACTGGATGGACGGGTGCATCTGATCGACACCCGAACGCCCCACTCTGCCTACAACGCAGGGGAGCAGTCACGGGTCCACCTCGTCCTGTCGGTGCTCGATGCCGCCGAGGTGCGGCGGTGACGGGTGTCGTGGCGACGACGGCCCTCCAGGAACCCGTCTTGGACGCCCCGATGAGCGAGTGGGCGCTGCGCATGACGCTCGGGGCGGACTACCTGCTGGCCAACTTCGGACGGTTCTCGCTGGCGCCGGTGCTGGCCATCCTGCTGACGAGCCAGAGCCACGGTGCCGACTGGTTCGTCACAGGGTTCGGCCTGTTCGGCTTCACGCTCTTCGCCGGCCTCTCCTCCCTGCTGGTGAGCGGTTGGCTCCCGCGGCTTCCCTACAGGATCTCCATGCCAGCGAGCCTGGTGCTAACGGGTGTGGGGTTCGGACTGCTGCCGTACGCGCACCGGCCGGTCCTCGTCCTCGCAATGTTGTTCGTGGCGGGCGCCGGCATCAGCGTGCACGCGGTGCTCGCGCGGGTTCTGGTGGCCGAGTGCATCGCAAGCGAGCCGGGACGGAACACCATCTACTCGATCCAGCAGATCGGTACCAACGCGGCTGCCTCGCTCGGACCCTTCATCGCGGCCGCGCTCTACGTGTCCGGCGACAGCCGCCCGCTGCTGACGTTCGTCGGCGTCGCATACCTGCTAGGTGCGGTGGCGCTCGCCGCAGGTCTGCGCTGGAATATGCGCCCACCCTCGACCGTCCGCGACATCCATGGGCTCGCCGGGATGCTCCGCGACCCGCAGTGCCGGCAGGCCAGCATCGTGACCTCGGTGGGCTCGTTCGCCTACGCCCAGTTCTACTCGGCGTTCGCGCTGCTCGTAGCAGTGGCGGTCCACTCCAGCTCACTCCGGGGTTTCCTGCTGGCCGGCCCGCCGATTGCCATCGTCGTGCTGCAAGCACCCGTCACCCGGGTGTCGAACCGGCGGTTGCTCGCGGGTGCGACGCCGCTGTCGATGCTCGCCACGGCCACGTTCACCTTCGGCGTCGCGATGGCGCTGCTGGCCCTGGGCCTACCGCTGCTCGCAGGCGCCGCTGCGGCGATGTCGGTCTTCGCCCTCGCGGAGATGACCTTCACGCCGATGGTGAGCACCACGTTCAACCGCATCACCAGTGTCTCTCGGCTGCGGGCGGCGAACCTGCAGGCGGTGGCCTGGACGTCCGGGGAGGCGCTGGGCTCGCTGAGTGGCGGCGCACTGTTCCTGCTCTGCTACGACCGCGGTCTGGGACGCCTCTACTGGCTGCTGCTGGCCGTCGTCGCCGTTGCCGGATCGGCCCCGTTCCTGCCCCGTCTCCGCGCCCGTGGCACTTCAGAGGAGAAAGCCTGATGACCCCCGTACGCCCTGTTCTCATCGTCGGCTTCACCCCGTCTTTGATCGCCGAGTTAGGACGCTTCCTTCCTGACGGCGGCCTCGTCCTACTGGAGGAGCCCGATCCCGTCCGCAAGCGCGACATTCGGGCGGCGGTCGCTGCCGCCCCGGTCTGTCGAGCGCTGATCGAGTCCGAGTTCCTGCTGCCTGGCGGCGCCGATTCGTTCTTCCTCCGCAACTCCGACCTCGATCCGGTGGCCGTGATCCCCGCGCACGACTACGCCGTTCCAGCGGCTGCTCGAATCGCCGAGAGGTACGGCGTCCCTGGCGCCACCCTTGGCGCTGCCGAGATCCTTCGCGACAAGCATCTGCTGCGCGTGGTGGCCGCCGCCGCCGGACTGGCGAACCCACGCTCTCGCCTGGTGACGTCCGCGGAGGACATCCGCGCGTTCATGGCCGAGACGGAGGGGGCGGTCATCGTCAAGCCTGCGAACCGGCAGGCAGCCATAGGGACGCTCGTCGTCACGGACCCGACCGCGGTCGAGGACGCGTACCACGAGTGCACGCAACCAGTAGAGGAGGACTGCCTGCCCGACCGTGTCCCGGCTCTCCGAATGCTTGTGGAGCAGTTTGTCCACGGCGAGGAGTACAGCGTCGAGATGCTCTACTCACAGGGCAAACGGGCTTTCGCCAACGTCACGGCCAAGGTCCTTTACCCAGGCGCGCACCCGGTGGAGCAGGGACAGCTGGTACCCGCGCAGCTCTCCGCGCAGTTGACCGAGCTTCTGACGACCGAGACCGAGCGATTGCTGGCCGCGGTCGACTTCCGAGTGGGACTGGTGCACTGCGAATGGATCGTCGACCGGGGAAGGCCGTACCTCGTCGAGTGCGCGGCCCGTCAGCCGGGCGACTTCATCCTGAAGCTGATCCAGGCCGCCTACGACTTCGACGTGTTCCGCGCCTACGTCGAGCTCATGAGTGGGACCCTCCCCGACGCCCCTGCGGTCGCGGTCGGCGGCGCGGTCACCTGGCATAGGAGCTACCCGCCGGGCACGGTTCGCACCATCGACGGTGTCGAGCAGGCTCTGGCAGTACCCGGGGTGCGCACCTGCAGCGTCGGCGTTAAGGCAGGTGGGACCGTCGCCCCGCTGCGCAACTCCTGGGACCGACCCGTCGTGGTGACCGCCTGCGGGGAAACGGTCGCCGAGGCGCTCGACCGCGCGCGTCGTGCCGTGGACCTTGTCGTGATTGACACGACGCCGTGATCCGTGTGGACCCTGCGGGGCTGCGAACCTCTAAGCAAGAGTGTGGCGAGCGGGAGGCGTACAAGTTAACAGGATCTGCGTGGCTCGAATGGGGCAACCACGTACGCCTCGCCGGAACTTGAGCGAACCCGGGTGCGGCGGCCGGCCATGTGGGACACGGTGCGTTGCACACGGTCTCCGGCCCCGCTCGGTGTCGCACACGCCCCCCTCCTCCCCGCGCAGCGGGGTGCCGCGACGCGCTACCTCACTCCGCCCGCCGGCCAGGTAGTGCGAATCAAGGGCTGGGAGAGCGTCATCAGCGATCCTCCGGTCCTGCACGCCGAAATACTGGTGCAACCCGGACAACACGTGCCCCCTCTGTCCGCGTCAGCGGACCGATGCGGCGTCGTCGTCGTGGGGGCCAACGGGCTGCAGGAGGCGCGCGAGGCAGCTGCTCGACAGGTCACTTCAGTCGAATTCGAGGTAGAGGAAACCCAATGAAGGATAAGACTCCCACGTTCCGAGGTCAGTGCACCGGGGCTGAACCCCAGGCAGGCCCATCGCACACGGACGGGGTCCCGCTCGCTGAGGAGTCCGTGAGCAGCCCGTCCACCGAGCGGCAGCCGTCCCAGCTCCCTACGCGCGACAGGCTGGACACGTCGCTGCGGTGGACGCTCGCGGTCGACCAGGGCATCGGCTGCCTGGGCCTTTACACATTGCTGCCGGTTCTGGGAGTTCTGCTGGCCTCGCGAACGACCACGTCCGGTGCGACGTATGTCGGCCTCGGACTGTTCTGCTACTCGGCCTCGGCTGGGCTGTCAGCCATGATCCTGAACAGGTGGCTCTCGCGGCTCACGTACCTCCGCGGGATGGCCGGGAGCATGCTGCTCACAGCGGTCGCGTTCGGGGCGCTGGCCTACGTGTCCTCCGGGCCCGCGATGTGCGCCCTGCTCGCAGTCGCCGGCCTCGGCGTGAGTTCCCATTATCTCGTGTCACGCGTTCTCATCGCCGAGGAGCTGCAGACGAACCTCTCACGAAACCGCATGTACTCCATGCTGCAGGTGGCGGTCAACGTCGCCGCCGCAGCGGGCCCCTTTATCGGCGGCTTCCTGATCTTCATCGACGCGAGGCTGCTGATGGCAGCCGTCGCGGCCTGCTACGTGCTGGCGGGCGCCGCCGTGCTGCTGGGTGTGCCGGCAGCACTGCGGCCCGCCCCGGTGACTTCGACGTGGCCGATCAGTGGCGCGACAGTGCGCCGGAGCTGCACGGACCCGGCGTTTCGCCGCCTACTCCTAATCGGTGCCACCGGCGCGTTCGTCTACGGGCACTTCTACTCCGCGATCGCCCTCTTCGTGGCGCAGGACTTCGCGCACACTACCCTGCAGGGTGCCTTGATAGCGGGGCCGGCGCTACTGATAGCGGTCAGCCAGGGAGCGGTCACGAAGGTCGTAGCCCGTGTCCTCCAGCAGGGCTGGACTCCTTTTGCTGTACTCCTCGCGGGCGCCCTCACCTTCTCGGTGGCACTGTTCGCGCTAGGTCTGGGTCTCCCGTTGCTCACGGGGACGATCGTGGGCCTTTCCATCTTCGCTGTGGCCGAGATGGTCTTCGCACCCATGCAGAGCACTGCCTTCGCGGCCCTGGACACCGCGTCCGCCTTCGAGTCGTTTAACCTGCGGCAGGTCTGCTGGACCCTGGGCGAGGCCTTGGGCACGCTCGCGGGTGGGAGTCTGTTCCTTGCGGCCTATCGGGGCGGGCACCAGCACGCCTACTGGCTGGTACTTGCCACAGTCGTCATCGTATTGACCGGCGGTTTCGCATGGAACTCTCGAGCGGCAACGCGAGGTCCCCAGCCGCTGCCATGATCCCGTCAGCGGGACCGGTCGGCCCGGGTGGGCGAGGAAAGGTCGTAACCGAGCCGGCGCGACTGGTCGAGTTGGTGGCTGAGGGCGAGGTCTGCCTGAAAGGCCGACCTCACGTCCAGGCCCGCCTCCATCACGAAGTGCACCATCGAAGCCGCCCGGTCCGCCACGGCCGCAGCATCTCGGCCGTCACGGCCTCGAGCGATGACGTACCCCGGTCGGTTCAGAGACCAGTGCAATGGGCCTATCCGATCGCCCTCGCCGAAAGCCAGCTGCACTTCGAGGACGCCGTGACAGCCCTTGGCCTGCTCGACGCCGTGCACGGCCAGCACGCGGCCGGGCTCGGCTGCAATGAACCTGATTGCAGCGCCACCGACGATCGTCGGCGCCTCCGTCAGCGGTTCGATCCGGTCCAGAGCCCACGCGACCGTGAGTCCTTCCATGTCGACGTCGAGGGCGAGTGCGACCAAGTCGTTGATCCTGTCACCGCCGCGCCTGCTGTGGCCCTCCACGATCCGTGGGCCGGCACTGGTGAGTTTCACCTCCACGTGCGACGGACCGTCACGGAGGCCGACCGCGTCGAGGAACTGGCCCACCGCTCCGGTCACGGCCATCACCTGCTCCGGGCCCAACTGGGTAGGAACACAGTGTCCGACCTCGATGAAGTTCCGGCCGACGAGCTTGTCCGTCACCGTCAAGGTGACGTGCCGGCCGTCGAAGGAGAAGGTCTCGACGCTGACTTCGCTGCCGTCGAGGTACTCCTCCATCAGGAACGCGGGACTACCGACGCTGCGGAAGCGTGCGTTCGCGCTCCTTGCAGCGCTCTCAGAACTCACCAGGGCGACTCCGTAACTGCCCGTACCGGCTACCGGCTTGGCGATAAACGGGTAGCCGTTGGACGTGCCGAAGTCGGACAGGTCCGACAGGTTCCTGCCTAGAGCTGCTCGCACCGGCGAGACGCCGAACTCAGAGAGGTGCTGGCGCATCGACCACTTGTCGGTGAGCAAACGCGCGGTACGCAGGGACGATCCGCGCAGCCCTAGGCGCGAGTTGATGGCAGCACAGGGCAGGAGGGCATCCTCTGAGATCGCGACGACGGCGTCGAAGGGGCGCGACCGGTGCATCTCGGCAATCACATCCACGAACGTGTGGTCGCGGTAGTCGATCCTGAGCACGTGCTGGGCGCCAGTCACATCGTCCAGCGGCGGCTCCCCCGGCCGCTGGACCCAGTGCACCTCGGCGCCCAGGTCGAGCCCGGCCCGGACGAGCGTCTTCGGCTCCCCGATGACGAGAGCCCTGGAATCCACCGCGCCGCCTCTCCTGTCCTCGCTAGGCACGCCGTCAGGACGGACCGCCGCGAGGCCCCGCTCACGCCGCATCTGAGTGCCGCTACATACCGGCGCTGAACGCGGACGCGTCCCCCTGAACCATGCACCCTGGACGGCCATCCACGCCGACCGTCGTGGTGCCAGCCACGGTCACGCGCTCGCCGCGTCGGTGCTGGTCGCCGTAGTCGTGCACCGCGTAGTGAAGCGTCGAGCGGTTGTCCCACATGACCAGGTCGCCGACCTGCCAACGCCAACGCACGCTGTACTCCGGCCGGACCGCGTACTCCTGCAGGATGCGGATCAGATCACGTCCGGCCTGCGGGCTGTGCTCGGGGACGCTGCGCGCGAAGCCTCCCAGTAGGAGAGAGCGCTCACCGGTCTCGGGGTGGACCCGGACGGCGGGGTGCTCCGACGCGAACACGTTCTTCAGATAGCCGACCCGAGCGGTCCCGGTGTATGTCGCCTGCGTGAAGTCGGAGTCGTTTGAGTGGATGACGCGCAACTCATCAGCCAGCGCGCGCAGCCCCTCCGGCAATTCGTTGTACGCCGCCGCCGTATTGGCCCAGATGGTGTCCCCGCCGACCGGCGGGCACACCGTGTTGTGCAGGATGGCGATCGCGGGCGGGTCCGCAAGGTAGGTGAAGTCAGCGTGCCAGTGGTTTGCACGCGTGCCCTCCCCCTTTGAGTCCATCTCGCGAAGCAGCGGGCGCCCCTCAGGCCCTCCGTAAACGGGATGGCCCAGGGTGAGTTCGCCGAAGCGCTTACCGAACGCCACCAGCCGGTCGTAGTCCAGGCGCTGACCACGTAGGAAGACAACCTTGTGGCGCAGGAGAGCCTCCCTAATCTGGGCGACAACGGCATCGTCAAGCTCGCCCGAAGCGTCGACGCCGCGAATCTGTGCGCCCGTGCTCACGGTGAGCGGCTCGACGGTGAGCTGCCCATCCGTCGAGCCGACCTGCTGAACGACGTCCGGAGGGCCGCTGCTCACGGGGCTGGTCATGGTGTAGTTCATGCCTCCACCTCTCTGGCGATGTGGCAGGCATGGCTGCTCGCATACCAGCCGCTAGCCGGTCTGTCCGCCTAGCCTCCCGGGAACATCTCCCGAAGGTTGCCTACTTGGATGCGGTATGTTGCCAGGTCGAAGCTGGCCTGGCAACATGTGTGCCGTGGGTAAAAGAGCAGAGACGGACGAGGTCTTGATCGATGACGGCGCGGTGCAGGCGCTGCGACAGGACCGGGTTGACTGGCGCTTCAAGGGCCTGCCGGTCTCGGTTGAGGGCCGCACAGTGGGCGCGGTGGCTGACGCTCACCTGAACGTGTTCGAGGACGGCTTCCTCGGGCCCGTCCTAACCATTGATGAAGTCGCCCTCGAAAACAACATCGCTACCATGGCCTCCTGGTGTGTAGAGCACGGCCTCGAGCTGGCGCCGCACGCGAAGACGACGATGGCGCCTCAGATCTGGGCCCGCCAGCTTCACGCAGGAGCTTGGGGACTCACTGCCGCGAATGTCGCCCAACTCCGGGTGTATAGAGCCTTCGGCGTCTCGCGCGTGATCTTCGCGAACCAGCTGGTCGACGTGCCGGGGATCCGGTGGGTCGACCAGGAGCGGATAAAGGACCCCTCCTTCACCTTTGTCAGCTTTGCGGACACGTTGGAAGTCGTCGCTGCCATGTCCGCAGCCATCGCCACGGCAGGGGCCCGTCCGGTCGATGTAGTCGTCGAGGTGGGTCGCAACGGCGGACGCTCCGGAGCGAGGACACACGCAGCGGCGCTGGAGGTGGCAAAGGCCGTCGCGGCCTGTCCGGAACTCCGGCTGGTGGGGGTGGGAGGCTACGAAGGAGTGCTCGTGAACGACCCGTCCCCGCACAGCGTCAGCGTCATCGACGGTTTCCTGAAGCGCATGCGCGCAGTAACCGTCGACATTTACCAGCGCGGGCTCTTTGAGAGCGACGAGGTACTGGTCACCGCAGGAGGCAGTTGCTTCTTCGACCGCGTCGCGGCACTCCTCGGTGGTAAGTGGCCCAGCGGGATGGAGGTTCGTACGGTCCTACGAAGCGGATGCTATGTCACGCACGACGACGGCTTCTACCGCTGGATGTCACCGTTCTCCCGGGGTACGGCCGGGAGGGGATCCCTGCTGCCCGCACTCAAGCTCTGGGCGCGTGTAACGTCGATGCCGGAGCCCGGGCTCGCGCTGGTGACGGCGGGCAAGCGCGACCTGTCTTTCGATGCGTGGCCGCCGGAGCCGCAGGCGGTACGAGACCGAAACGGTCAGGTCAGGCCGCTATTAGACTGCGTCGTGAAGCAGGTGAACGACCAGCATGCCTTCGTGGAACTACCGCAGGGAAACGTTGCCAGCATCGGTGACTGGCTCTGCTTTGGCCTATCATATCCGTGTACAGCCTTTGACAAGTGGCAGCTTATTCCAGTGCTGCGCGGGGAGACGGTGGTCGACCTAGTGCGAACCTACTTCTGATCGTCGGTTCTCCGCCGCCAGCAAGGAGACCCGCCCCCCATCTACAAGAAATGTCCGCTGGGCAGATACGGCGCCGGTTCTGGCCCTCCCCGCACGGCCAAGTACCCCTCCTGCCCTATGCTCAGTCGGGCAGCCAGCCCCACGTCCAGGGCCCAGTGGTTGTTGCTGGTGATGCATTTGACGAGCGTGCCGCCGTGGGAAGAGGCGAGAGCCTCCCAGAGCAACGACTCAGCGATGGACTCCGACTCCGCCGCCAGGAGCGAAACGTTTCCCTCGTTGTCCAGGTAGACGTACCCTGGCCGCTTCCGCTCGCGGGTGACGACCAACCGCAACGTCCGAAGCATGTACTCGTGGTCGCTGCCGTGCCCGGCGCCGCGGAGCCGCTCGTCGAGCTGGTCCATCCAGGCGACGTCGCCCAGACATCCTTCCCGGAGTCCCGCGACCTCGGGCAGAGCCCCTCGATCAACGCGTCCCACTAGACGCATCTGCGGGAGGAGCCGGAATCCGGCGAGCCCGTATCTTCGGGTCGCGCCTGGATGGACCGTCGAGCAGAACATGCCTGGCCTGCCCGCCGCGTGTCCAAGGACCGCGTCCATGAGCTGCTTGCCCGTGCCACATCCCTGACGGCCGGGCAGGACGCCGTAGGTCGCCAGATACCACATCCCGCCGCGATTCTGTGAGATGGCGAACCCCACGACCTCGTCTCCATCGACGGCGACCCAGCAGCCGTCCGGGTCGGCTGACTGCAGGTACAGCATCCGCTCGATCCACGAGGCTGACTCTTCGGGTGACCTCGGGACGATTTCGGGCTCGCTGACCCGACGACTGAGGCGATCACCGGCGAGAAAGGTGACCGCAGATGCCCGTTCGACTGCTGGCATGTCGGTCTCCAGCAGCGGACGCACTTGGACCAGCGCCCGTCCGTCAGCCGTCCCCTTCAGTGAAGATCCCCTGCCTGCGGGCCCGCGAGCATGGCGTCGAGCAAGCGTTCCGGCCCATAGCGCAAAACGTCTGTGGCTGGCAGCCCGGTCTCGTCCTCAACAGCAGCGAGAGCCGCTCGGGCCTCATCGTCCGGGACGCCTGCCGTGATCACTGACACGCCCACTACGGGACAGTGCTGCTCGGGCCAGAGCCAGGCGATCGCCTGCTGGTGGATCTCGATCGCTCTGGTCAGCGTGGGGAGCGGCCACTCGGGCAGCAGCTTGATCGCCGGACGCTGCAGCTCGGTGCATAAGATCATGGCATCAGGCCGCGCACCGTGTAGCAGACCGAGGGTGGGCGAGGAGAAACGCGGGTGATTGAGGGCGGCCTGGCCCTCGACAAGGACGAGGTCGTGCTTGGTGGCTGCACGACACACCTCGGCTTCGACGACCGGGTTCATGAAGTCGCTCATGACGGCGTCGATGCACAGCCCCCCACCGGAGATCATCATACCGATCTGCCCCGTGGCGAGGAAATGCGCGTCAAGTCCGCGGTCGAGTGCGACGCGCTCGATCTCCAGCATGGTCGTCATCTTGCCGATTCCGCAGTCGGTCCCGATCGCCAGCACGGTGCGGCTCCCCGGCCGGTGGTCCTTCACTTCCAGGATCGGCTTACCGTCCGGTGTGTACTCGACCGCGTAACGTTCCGTGGGTTCCCGCCTGATGTCCCAGAGCTTCGCCCCGTTCTGTGCGGCGGCCCTCGTGATGCCCTCGTCTTGAGACAGCTGCATGTGGAGCGGGTTCACCACATCCAACCCGCTCTCAAGGGCAATCATGATCTGCTCCCGCCAGTACGGTTGCAGTGCCCCGCCGGTGGGTTCGGTGGCGAGCAGGACGCCGTCGGGCTGGTACTGCAGCGTCTCCCGGACGTCAGCAACGATTGGTATCCCGTGCCCAAGACCCACAGCGGCGCCCGTGTCCCGGCCCGCGTTGTCGCGGTCAGCGACGGCAATGAGCCGATCAGCCCGGTACCGGAGCAAACCCTTGAGGGTCTTGGACGGGGAGGGGTCTACTTCGCCGTCGGCGAGCACCGCCATACGCTTCAGGTCCTGCACGAGTCGTGGCCCTTTCGTTGGGAGTGCGGTGTCGAGTCCTGCCCCTGCTCGAGGGGCTCCCCGAACATTCCTCGGTCTCGGGAACCACGGGGACGTCGCCACGAAGCCGTTCGCTGTGGCGCCCGTCGACCCCAGCCGCAAGGGCTCCGGCGACGGTCACACGCTCGCGTCGGCGGTGTGAGTTCCCGTAATCGGAGGGCGTAGTGCATGCTCGCCTGGTTGTCCCAGATGGCGAGATCGCCGACTGCCCAGCGCCACCGGACGGTGTGCTCCGGCCGGGTGGCGTACTCCTGCAAGATGCGGAGCACGTCACGTCCCGCTGCCGGGCTGTATCCCATGACAACGTGCGCGAACCCGCCGACGAGCAGGGCGCGCTCGCCTGTCTCAGGGTGCACCCTGACGGCCGGGTGTTCCGCCTCGAACACGTCCGTCACATAGGCGGCACGGGCGGCACCGGTGTGGCTGTAGGTGTCGTCCGTGTAGTCGGAGTCGTTCGAGTGCACGACCCGGAGACCGTCCGCGAGGCGGCGCAGCCCACCCGGGAGGCTCGCGTAGGCGGAAGCCGTGTTGGCCCAGATCGTGTCTCCGCCCAGCGGCGGGTTGACCTTGTTGTGTAGGAACGCCAAGGACGGTGGTTCCTGCAGGTAGGTGAGGTCGGTGTGCCAGTGATTGGCTCGAGTGCCTTCCCCACGTGAATCCATCTCGCGCATCAGAGGCTGCCCCTTGAGACCTCCGTAGATCGGGTGGCCCAACGTCACCTGGCCGAAGCAGCTCGCGAACGCTACCTGGCTGTCGTAGTCGAGCGGCTGGTCGCGCAGGAATACGACCTTGTGCTCAAGCAGGGCTGCTCGTACAGCAGCGGTGGTCGGGGCGTCCGGCGGGACACTCGCATCCACGCCGAGTATTTCGGCTCCGGCGTTGCCCGCTAACGGTCGGACGTCGACGGCGAGGCGGTCTGGCAGAGTCTCACTCAACTTCTGGGCCTTCCCTCGCAGCAGGGGGCTGTATCTGTCGGATGGTGCCAGAGCAGGACGCCCTTTGGCAAGAAGTTGCCTCACCTCGGGGCTGCGGAGGCCATCCTCGCCCGATGCGGCGCGTGCATATGAACACTGCGGGCGCGGGGCCGCCGGCGCCTGGTGTCCGGGAAGCGATGATTGCTTTCTTGGAGCTTGAGGCGCAGTTGGGGCCGTACGAAGCGGAGGCCGCGCACGCGGCCGACCTCACTGACCGTGTTTACCGGCAGCTCACGGCCCTGGTAGGGGCGCAACCAACTGAGATCGCCCTCTACGGCAACGGCCACTGACGCCTAGCGTCCCGCCGTGTGCCAGCTGGCGATACCCCCGTACAGCCGCATCTGGGTGACGCCGTACGAGTACGCCGGCAACCTAGTAGCGTTACAGGGAGTGGCCCGCCGCCGTCGCGCCTCGATCGAGGTCATGCCGGTGCAGCCGGACGGAGCGCTCGACCTTCAGTGGGTCCGTGAGAACCTGGACGAGCGAGTGGCCCTCGTCTCGGTCGTCCACATCCCCTCAGGCGTCGGGACTGTGCTCCCCATCGAGGAGATCGGAGCGTTGTTGGCAGGTTCGGCTGCCGTCTGCGTCGTGGACGCCTGCCAGTCGGTCGGTCAAGTTGACGTCGACGTCTCCGCCATCAGATGTCACATCCTGACGGCCTCCGGTCGCAAGTTCTTGCGCGGACCCCGTGGAAGCGGTTTCGCCTTCCTCCGTCGGGACCTTCAGAAGCGTCTCGAGCCTGCAACGTGGGACCTGCACGTCGCGGAGGTGGAAAGCCTAACGAGCCTGCGCCTGACCGCGCGAAGCGCGGTTCGTTTCGAAACCGCCGAGCGGAGTGGCGCACTCCTGGCGCAGCTTCAGCGGCATGGACACTGCGACGTCGTCCTGCTTGAAGAGCAGGCGGTGCACCAGCCGACGTGATCGGCGCCCTGGACAACGTCGTCCGCGCGACCGCCCGGGTCCGAGCGCTCGGCCCGGCCTGGCGCCGCTCGGCGGCATCGTGTCGCTTGTCCACGATTCGATGCTCACCCAGCGCCTCCAAGCTGCTGTTGAGCGACGGAATCGTTGGATGGGTGGGCATCGGGTCTCACACGCCACTCGTCCTGCCCGGCGCGGGAGTGGACCGGTTCCTCCGGCTGTCGGTACATCACAACAACACGGTCGAGGACATCGAGGTTTTCGCCCGGTCGTTGGCGCGGGCCGTCGGATGAGCGTGTACGCCTGCCCGCAGGGTCATGGGGCTCGAACAGACCGGCGGGCCCCACGGGCGCCTGCCTGGACTCGACGACCGGGCTGCCGGTTGAGCCGGTCTTCGCAAGGGAAGGATTTCGTCGGCCGCCGCAGATGCAGCGATTGCCCGCTGAAAGGACCGGCCATGGAAGCGTTCGACCCCCGGATCAGCTTCGGGCGTGAAGCCTCACTGAACTACGACGCTGCGGACACCCGGGGCGACGAGGAAGAGACTGTCGCCTTTCTCGCTCGACTGTCGGATTGCAAGCGGGCCTTGGAGTTCGCGGTTGGGACAGGACGGATCGCCCTGCCGCTCACCCGCGCGGGCGTACAGGTGGATGGCATCGAGTTGTCCCAGGACATGGTGGACCGACTGAGAGAGAAGCCAGGCGGCGAGGTCCTCGACGTGACGATCGGGGACATGGCGACGATCTCCACTGGCCGGACGTACGGCCTAGTGTTCCTCGTCTACAACACCATCGGTAACTTGGTCACGCAGGACGAGCAGGTGCGCTGTTTTGAGAACGCCGCGAGGCACCTGGCGCAGGGCGGCTGCTTCGTGCTGGAGTGCCGAGTGCCGCAGGCCCCGTCGCGGCCTCTGCGGCAGTACGTGGATGCGGAGCGTGTTGCCGTCGACCACGTGGTGCTGGACGTCTGCCGCTATGACCCCGTCACGCAGGTCGTCGATGAGAACCACATACGGATTGGACACGACGGTATCAGCGTGAACCCGGTTAGCCTCCGGGTGGCTGCCCCACCCGAGTTCGACCTCATGGCGCGTCTCGCCGGTCTTCGTCTGCGCGACCGCTGGGGCGGATGGTTGAGAGAACCCTTCACCGCCAGCAGCTGGCGCCATGTGAGCGTGTACGAGCCCGCCACTTCCTGACTTGAGCTCGCCCGAGCAAGGTGGCGGCGCCCACCCCGTAGAAGAGGTCGAGGCTAACCCCGGCGTTTCAGTAGAGCCCTTGGCCGAGGTTGGATGATCCTGAATGTGTCGGCGGCGGTGTCGAGGCAGCGGCGATCGCCGGCGCGGGTCCGGTGTCTCCGTGTTCGTGGTGGGGGTGCGAGGTGGCGGTGGTGCTTGGGCTGTCAGGCCGGGAGCGGGATCTGCCGTAGCCGCGTGAACGCTTTGGCGAGGGCCAGCGCCCAGGGCCAGTGTTCGGCCAGGCGCAGAAAGACTTTGCGTTGGCCGCGGGTGATCCGGGCTGCGGTGTGCAGCAGCCGATACCGCAGGGTCTTGGGTTCAGCGCGGTGCAGGTCCGGCTCGGTGGTGAGCAGCATCGACTGGGTCAGGGCGAGTAGGTCCGCGGCGATCAGGGCGAGTTCGGTCCAGACCTCGTTGATGTTCTGGTGCCTGGACGGCAGGTGCCCGAGGCCGGTGTCCTTCCCGGTCCGGATCCGGTCCTCGACCCGGGCGTGCGCACGATGCCGAGCCTCGAGAAAGGCGAGCTGGCCGCGGGCGGTGTTGGTGGTGAAGGCTTGGTAGCGGCAGCCGTCGCGGATCTCGAAGGCGTCCAGGGTCGCGCCGGGGTGCGGTAGTTCGCGGCGGACGATGACCCGCATGTCCGGGCAGTGCTTGGTCCAGCGGGATAGGTCGAGCATCTTGGTGATGTCGACGACGTCGGCGTGCTCACGCAGGTCCCCGTCGGCGTTGCAGGCGACCTGCCAGGCCCACTTCGGGATCTGCGCGATGGCGTCGCGGACGGCGTCGGTGACGGGGTAGCCGACCGAGAACTCCAGCCCCTGCTCGGACAGGGCGGCGATCAGGGCGTGGGAATAACCCGCGCCGTCGGCCCGGATCAGGATCGGTGTGCTGCGCCACCGATCCGGCAACTGCGCCAGCGCCTGATCGACGACGGTGAGGTGATCAGCGGCGGTGTTGCTACCAGCGTTGCCGGGCCGCAGCAGCGCGGCCAGGGCCTCACCGGTGTTGTCCAGCCACGCGCCGAGCGGGTGGTAGCCGAAACCGCCCTTGAAGTTGCCGCGAGCGCCTTCCTTATCCAACTCGCACAGGTTCGAGGCAACGTGTGCAAGGTGTCGCCTGGAACGCACGCGTTGGTCACTTGCGGGTCGTCTTGGTGAGCCGATCGTGGTCGATGTTGTCGGCGAGGTAGCGCACGAGCCCT
>JAABUZ0100001059.1_pt1 | contig 56199 bp, 69 predicted proteins | sample 5562091 | NCBI WGS metagenome assembly JAABUZ01 (sample SAMN12813069, study PRJNA571459) | rock metagenome | isolation source: Antarctica rocks | place: Antarctica: Victoria Land, Linnaeus Terrace sud | collected 2015-12-21 | reverse complement strand
GGGGGGGGTGAGGTGGGGGGGGGAGGGGGTGAGGGTAAGGTTGGAGAGGGTGTTTTTGGAGGGGGTGGTGGAGGGGAAGGAGGAGGGGGAGGGGGGGAGGGGGCGGACGAAGTTTGAGGGGGGGACGACGATGTTGGAGACGGGTGGTAAGAGGGAATGATGTTTTGGGGGATGTTTTTGGGGGATTTGCCTGTGGATGTATAAACCTTTTAGGAAAGTGCTTGGTCTATCTTATGTGTTTTCACTGCGAGGCCCACGCCCATACAGCCCACCAGCACGCAACTGCCTGCCTTTCCATCCCATGCGCCCAGTCATCAAACCCGCTTTCCTCCCCCTGCGCGATTTTTTGGAGTCCTAAACCCTCCATCCTACATTTCAGATCCTCAATCTCTGGTGCATATGCTTCTCGCAATGGCAGTTCGATCACGACTCTCGCCTCCTTCTGTTGTTTCAAATACTTCCCAATAGCCTGCACCAGCCAGGGTGGATGCTGGGGTGAGTATAGCGGGTCTGCGGCCAGTATGACGTTGTACTTCTCCTCGTCGTCTACGTCCAGGGGTAGATCGGACCAGTCCAGCACGCCAGCACTCGCACTCCCACCGCTATGCTCGAACAATGTTTCGTTTGAGCAAACGTTGGCGAGAAGATTAGGTAAAATATCCGGCAGATCTGTAAGATGAACATGCGCGTGGAACAAAGCCGCAGCGGCAATACCGACGAGGCCGGTGCCGGCGCCGAGTTCGAGGATACGAGGTTTCCGAATGTTAATGTCGTTGGCAGAAATACCTGAGAGCGTACATAGGACGGGTAGAGAGGGGAGAAGGTGCAAGAGACGTTTGGCGAGGAGGTAGGACGCTACCCAGGTTTTGTGGCCAAGATTGTCAGCGGTGAGCGAAGGCTCGTGCAGGGTAATTAAGATTGGTGAGTCGGTGGGTTTTGATTGTGGTGATGCAGGTCCTGGGATACTGAAGGTCCGAGATGCAGAAGGAATAGCTGTGTCTCGGCGTAAGTAATTAGCGATTGCTGGATATTCTCGACTGAACAGTAGTAGAGGAAGACGTTGTCTCACCTGTCCGTCCAGATCTCTCGCTCAACCTCGCGCCAGCAGCTTCCCAGATCTGCTCCTTGATGTTCTCATCTTCTATCCATGCCAGTGGACTAGCTATGATGCCAATTAAGTATTTAGGTACACCTTTTTCACCAATTTCCCCACCCTCATGTTCTTGCCAATTTTCTGTAACATCCCACGATGAAGCCTTGATAGCTAGGCGTGCAAGAGTGGATAGTAGCTCTGTAGCTGGTGGGCGAGTGTATAATTGAGGTAGGTCGAGGACTGGACCGTGCAGACTTGATTCAGTGTCAGTGTAATATAATTTCGGGCTTAGCTGCAGAAAGGTATACAATCTTACCATGCACAGGTTCCACCTTGAAAGAATGAGAGTTCATCTCGTTCATCCTCGGTAACGCGTTGTTTCTAGATAATTCATATCTGATACCTGCGAGCGCCGATAGTCGGAAGTTTGGCGCGTATCTTCGGCCCGGAAGCTGCTAGCCTTCACTATTCCGACGAAACCATACCACTTATCCACCACTACCCATCATGATTGCAAGACAATCCTTTCGATCGGTACTACCGTTAAAGCATGTAAGCTATGCTTCTATGAAAGCCCAGATCATACGGACTGAAGAAACCTCCCCTTGAGCGCCCCGAATATCCGCTATAGCTATGGTTTCACCTGCTAACAACTCGTCTCTATAGAGTGTCCGTCGCTATGCGACCGAGGGACCTTCCTCTGGTGGGAGTGCCAGATACGGCATTGTAGCTGCTGTCGCCGCAGTAGCTGCGGCTGGTGGCTACTACTACAGCAGTCAAATGGGCGGCGGCACGTCCTTACCTACAGCAGCACCCCAAGACTCAAAGGTCGATTCGGACACACAAAACAAAGGCAAACCCTCAAATTCGGCTTTCCTTGGAGGAGACCAAGGGTGGATTGATTTAAAGCTTGAGAGTGTGGAGGAGCTCAGCCACAACACGAAGAAATTTAGATTTGCCCTACCGAACGAGGATGATATCTCTGGGTTGCATATCGCATCTGCTGTACTTACGAAATACAAGGGACCTGAGATGGAAAAGGTGGGCACATTCCCATCCGTTGTTTCCATTTTGGCTGACACCGCTCAAGCCAGTAATTCGTCCATATACCCCAACGAGCGACGAAGGTTGGTTCTGCTAAACCTTTCTTCCTCATCACGTTGCCATACTTACGCCATGCTAGACGCTCAAGGCCACATTGATTTTATCGTCAAAAAATATGCTGATGGCCCAATGTCATCGCACTTCCATGACATGAATGTGGAGCAGCGTATGGATTTCAAGGGACCGATTCCCAAGTACCCGTGGCAGCCGAATAAGCACGATCACATTTGTCTTATTGCCGGTGGTACTGGGATCACTCCGTAAGTATAGGCTATTCCAATGCAGGCAATGGTGTCTAACATGAATCCAGCATGTATCAGCTGTGCCGTGCAATCTTCAAGAATCCAGCAGACAAGACGAAGGTCACATTAGTCTTTGGAAACGTCACGGAAGAAGACATATTACTAAAACGCGAGTTCGAGGATCTTGAGAACCAATATCCCCAACGGTTTAAGGCCTTCTACCTGTTGGATAAGCCCAGTGAGAGCTGGACCCAAGGCAAAGGCTTCATCAACCAGGAATTACTGAAGACTGTACTCCCAGAACCCAAAGCCGAGAACATCAAGATATTCGTATGCGGACCGCCAGGACTTTACAAAGCAATCAGTGGAGCGAAGAAGAGCCCGCAAGATCAAGGAGAGCTTTCGGGAATTCTGAAAGCTTTGGGATACAGTCAAGAGCAAGTGTATAAATTCTAGATTTCAACACTGACGGAACTTTGGGCGATGTACGTATAGAAAAATAGAGCATCTATCTAACTTTGAAGCATTGTTACGCTTTGTAAGTTCACTTCAATCTCCTCATGAGAAAATTACCTCAGCTCCCTAAACTAGCTGGTTGAGAACATCACATAAACTGTCAACGTTGCTCTTACTGCTTCGTGGCCATTCTCAAGATCTTTCCACCGGTATTGGTAGGTAGTTCATTGTCCTTCCCTACATCATCCGCGTCCTTCGTTTAATTGCCGAGAGATAAGGCGAGTCATGGGCACTAAGATTGATAAGCTTTTCGCTGCCGGGTAGAGCCTTGAACGGCAGAGACGGATCTCATCATTGGATCTCATGGACCCACGGTCTTGATGAGCTTGCGACATCACATCATTATTTGATTTGGTGCTTCCTCTAAAAGCATCTCACTATTATCCAACTAGAAAAATGAGTTTGTTGGGTAGTGTGATCAACCATGGCCGTCTTTTCTCAAGACTATCACGCCTTCGTTTCCCTATGTATACTTCTCATCATTTCATCTTTGCAGAGCAAAACGCCCTGGGAACCGCCACTCCACTGCAATGCAATCTTTCTTACAGTACCGTCGCTTCATGAAACATGCCACAAGGCAATATGAAAGGGATAGGGAAAAGGCGGAAGCATTGAGACGCGGCAACGACGCACTGGGCCTGACATCTTCAGCCGTCTCGACCATCGCCAAACCCTCACCAGCGACTTCAGACGAGACCATTGATACTCGAGATCCGGAGAGAGCAGAACATTCCACTGGCGATGAAGTGCACAATGAACCGAAGGGCTTACCGCCCATTGCGGAAGAGGATACGGAAGAAGAAGAGCATCCAGAACCACGTCCTCCGCTAATGAGCAGGGCATCGACTGCTGCAACGCAACGAACTATGGGAACAGCTCTCGGAACGGCATTGACGGGTATCAATGTGAGGAAGCGGACAACTAAGGAAGGTGGGGATAAGGGAACTGTTTTTGTGGTGGGATATGAGGGGGAACAAGACAATATGAATCCGCACAACTGGTCGTTCATAATTAGACTCCGCGCAACGTATGTCGATCCACCGATCACAGAACGGCCTCTGACTCCTTTAGGATTACCATTGCAACCATCGGTTGGGTCGTCGGGTTCGCCTCCAGCATCGACTCCGCCGCACTCCCCCAAGCAGCCAAATACTTTGGAGTCAGCGAAGTGGCGGAATCCCTCGCGACTGGTCTCTTCCTAATTGGTTTCGGAGCAGGCGCTCTGTTTGCCGGCCCTATCTCCGAAACCGTCGGCCGGAATCCCGTTTACATCACCACCCTATCCTTCTACATGATCTTCATCATGGCTTCCGCCCTCGCCCCTAGCATCGGCGCCCAGCTCGTCTTTCGCTTCATGGCAGGTTTCTTTGGATCTTCACCGCTGACCTGTGCCGGAGGCTCCATTTCTGACCTTTGGAGCCCCATGGAGCGCACGTACATGTTTCCTGTCTTTGCCAATGCTGCTTTCATGGGTCCGATCCTTGGCCCGGTCGTCGGAGGTTTCATCGGCGAATCCTCGCTTGTATCGTGGCGATGGACGGAATGGGTTACGTTGATCATATCCGGCCTTGTCCTCGCACTCGTAGTGTTCTTCCAACCCGAGACTTACGCCCCCATTCTCTTAAAATGGAAAGCAGCACACCTGCGCGAACTCACCGGAGACGACAGATACCGAGCCGAAGTTGAAATCCGCGTGGAATCCTTCCTCCACCGCCTCCGCATCGCGCTCTACCGCCCCTTCCTCCTCACCTTCAGCGAACCCATCATCATGCTCATCGCCCTCTACCTCACCGTCATCTACATCATCCTATTCACCTTTCTAGACGGCTACACCTTCATCTTCACCATCACCTACAGCCTTTCCCAAGGCCTCACCGGCCTCGCCTTCCTCGGCATTGCCCTCGGCCTCTGCTTCGCCACCCTCCTCGTCCCCCTCATCTACACCTGGGCCAAGCGCGACCTCGCCCGCATCAAAGCCGCAGGCGGCCACGCCCTGCCCCCTGAATTCCGCCTCTGGTTCGCCATGTTTGGCGCCCCTGCCGTTCCGATCTCGCTCTTCTGGATGGGCTGGACCACCGCCCCAGATATCTCGCCATGGTCCCCGCTCGTCGCGTCGGTGCTCTTCGGCTACGGCATCCTGTGCGTCTTCATCAGCAGCTACCAGTACATTATCGATAGCTACGAGTTCTTTGCCGCCAGCGCGTTGGCGAGTGTGACGCTGATCCGGTATGTGGCTGCGGGCGCGATGGTGGAGGTGGGGATACCGTTCTATGAGCGGTTGGGCGTGCATTGGACGTTGACGATCCTAGGCGCGATTAGTGCGGTGTGTGTTCCCGTGCCGTATCTGTTTTTTGTGTATGGGACGAGGCTGAGAGCGAGGAGTCGATTTGCTGTTGCTTGAGCGTGGGGGGTCTTCTGGGTCTTTGTCTTTTCGTGCGATTGTGGATAGCGTTTTGGGCCGGGAAGCATCTGGGAGGCGTTGTGTAGCTTCCATGCCTACGCTAGGGTATCTTATTTAAACATATATCATATATACATACACCCCGAACTTAGGATTATGAAAAAAATATCTCCACCTACGCGAAAGCACCCACTTACGACCAGGGCAACAGGCCCTATATTATCATAGCTTATGCTCTCAGTACAACATGAACCTGCGACTTGATCTTCCAGTCGCGGAGAATGGTAACAAGCCTGCTCTCTGCCGTTCAGTAAAGCACATTGCGCTTGTGAGCGTTGCCAGTGGAACAGGATTTGGAGAGTTGATCCTATCTATGTACAATATCATCGAGGTTGCTAACGTGACTTTTGAATTATATCAGATGTAATGTAGGGCTTTAATAGTGTACGTGTTTTTTGAATCTGATTTATTAAGGTTACCACTTACGCCCCCCCAAATAGGTTTAGTAGGTAGTTACTCAACTAGAGTAGGGTTTGGCAGCTTTGAAACAGACGAACATCATAAAGAGCTGCTCACCAAAAATCAAGTATCTTTGAGATCGATATGTTTTTCGAAGCTGATTTACATTTGCAACTACGTAGCAAATTTGAAACACCTCGTGGAAGCCTTCATCGTTTGAAGCTTCCTGCTGATGTTCGGATAGAGGCTCAGTCGAAGCTTCACTTCGTTCACCCCCTCGATCTTCTCGACCCAGCCCTCTACCTCTATCTTCGCCCCGCGCCCTATCTCCCCTACTCCTACCCCTCGCTTGTGTTTGCTCTAGCTCTTGCTCAGCCCATTGTTGCAGATACGCTTCAACGCGTTGGAATTGGCTTGATTCGCGTTGAGTAGAGTTCTCTAGCTGTTGTTCACGACGTGTACGAGCTGCAGCTGCAGTTGAACCAGCTGATCTACCTCGAGTCCTTGCAGTAGGTGAATTTTGCACTGATAGTAGTGGATCGATGGGTTTCGGAGCTAACTTCGGTTCGTTGTTTGCACTCATTAATCTAGCTGGTTTGGCGAAACGCCAGTGAGAATGCACGTCCTCCAGCTTCAAAATGTAGGGTGTCTCGCTATAAATTTGAGCTTAAATTGACATGTAGTCTCTTTTGCTCGACAGGACTCGTAGATTTACCACTTCTATCACACTTCAATCAAATTTTATCCTTGATTCTTCGCTTGTTTTTGCTCGAGCGTTTGATATTGAGCGCGTAATCGTGAGCTTCAGCCCATGTATTAGCGGCGGCGATGAGCTCTTCGTGGCTCACATAGAGCTCACTCACCGGAGGCGGAGGGGGATCCATGGCGGCGATGAGGTAGGGTGGATGGTGGGTAGGTAAAATAGTTGATTGATGAAGAACGTGTGCGTTAATATTATTGAGCCGCTAACCCTAGTTGAGTAATCGCTAAACCTATCTGAGAGAAGAGCGTATATGTAGTAAACAGAGGGCGTAGATGTAGTAAGTGGGGGGCGTCAATGTAGTAAAAAGGGGTGTACGGAATACGTCAAAATAACGCAGATCAGGCAAAAATACGAGGTTATGTGCTCAGACGTGTTACCCGCAGTCATTCAGAGGGTCCCTAACCCAAAGGGGCATAGGGGAAGAAGTTAACCCGAAGGGGCTTAGCTACGGGAACTCGTCCGAGGTCCTGAGGCAACTCAGGCAACACCAAGTCCGTCCAATGCAGCATTTGGGTGTCACGGGTGTGCTGTTCCAGGCTCCAGCACGCATTCTGTGCTTGCCAAATACAATGCATATTTAGAGCATTCCCTGTATTAACTCTACCAGAAACCGTCTCTTTCATGCTTTGCCATTCAGTGTCACCTTCTTCGTCTTGACACAGCCAACTTCCATCCCTAACTTCAGGCTGTGCTAGGCCTCGCACCTTCTTGCCTGGTTTTGAGTGTATTTGCAACAACATCATTTCGCACAGTTGCGACGAGTTACCATGAGTAACGAGAAGCTTCGTGAGCTTGACAGACTAGCCAAGCAATTTGACATCGCCTTTGATGGGCCCGGATCAACTAAAAGATGGCCGGATGTCCACGCTCGACATTTTAAGGCAATACAGGCGCTGGGTTCGCAAACCTACGAATCCTACCGTGATGCGAGTAGGGTAACCTTTAACGATCAGCCATGGAGAAGCAGGACAAAGCAGCGAGCAGAGCAAGTTGCTGCAGAGGCACGTCACCTATATAACGACAAGAGTAATGAGATGGAATGGCGTCTCAGTCTTGAGCCTGATATTCTTGCTCGTTTCAAGCACCGAATCACTTGGTGAGAGTTGGCGCTGACAAAATTTGCCCAGGAGTCGCGCTAACAAGCGGCATTAGTACAAAATGCCACCATCGTGTGTGGAGATCTGACGTTGAGGTTGTAGTTGACCCAGAGCGAGCGCAAAAAATAGAGAAACGTCGTCAGAAAAGGGGTCAGGCTCTTTGCAAGTGCTCTGAATACGACCGCATGCAGCAAGAGTAAATCGATGATCTCTATCTAATAACTACTTACTAAGTAATCTTTAGTGAAGAAGAAGATCTTGATCGAATTTTCTCCGACAGGGCGGAGAGAATCATCATACCAGAAAAGAGCGTACATTCGGTCGTCGCAGATCAAAAGCCTGACCGCCTCTACGGTCTCCGGCAAACCAGTCGATTTGCAGATGTTTTGAGTGATCTTTACAAAGCAGATGAGGAGATACCATTGTCGAAGTCCATAAAAGAAATGATGTCCTCAATCAGTCCTTTTGGGGACAAGTGCGAGCCTCTTCTGTTTCCATTTCTGATATTAGAAGCCAAAGCCAATGAAAGCTCTAGCTTTCAGCTTATCCAGACTCAGACCGCCTTCCCTATACGCGCCCTACTTCAACTTCAGCATGAACTTCGCAGTCACTCCACGAGACTTCTGCCCTTTCCGCTTGTATGGTTTTTGGCGAATAGAGGATCGGAGTGGCGCATTTATGCGTGCTTCATTGAGACCAGTGACATAATGAAGGCATTGAATGGGCAAAGTAACAAGCAGTACGTGAGTGATCGTCAGTCAGCTTTTACAACTGTTCCTGCGCGTACTGACAAAGGAAGCGAATTGTCAAGCTCTGGGCTGGGGATATATGCGATATCGATAACGCTCTTCAATTACTCCTGATAATTGATTACATATTCGACTGGGCTCGCGATGAATACCGCGGTGACATCTTTCGTCGACTTTGTCAAATCGCAAGGCCCGAAATACCGGATAATGTGACCGTGAGTGGTGAAAGTAAACTCTACAGCTGGAATCCAGTGAGTACGATGCCCGAAACTCCTGAGGGTGGTACTATGACGGAAGACTCAGATCAAATTGAAACTCCGAACATAAGCCTCTACCACGAATTTGATAGTGAGGCCGGATGCCTACGAAGTGCCACTTGCATTGAGTCTCGGGTAAAGGGGCTTTTCATTAGCCGTGACAATGTTGATACATTATTGCAATCCGTCAGGGATAAGGAAAGGTTCGCGAGAGGGGTCCTGAGCGTTCTTCCAAGCAACAAGACTTTCAACATGAAGCTGACCGCTCATGACTTGTCGAATATTCATGAAATATGGACTGGTGATGCGGGCAACAGCACAATCGCCGGACAATTCGAAACTTTCCATACAAAACTGGCTTTCCGGTCATTCTTCACGGAGACTTGGGATTTGGTAAGGGAACTATCGTATCTGGCCGTGTCTGACGACGCCATCGAGGTCCTGATCGCTAGATCGCGCAGAAGTAGGAGAGTCACTCTGGAGAGTGTTTCTCCTGCTACCAACAGTCTTGCAACAGAGCTTCATCGCTTGCGAACGGGATGTGCAGAATTCAATGTGCATGCCGCCATGGTCGGTTTGTCACTCGCATTCGTGATGGAACCAGGAGTAGTCACCCGAAGCAGAGGAAGGAAGAAAATGTTCTTGAGTTCTTATCTCGCTATAGTCAATACGAGTGAAGAAGCCGAGAAGTGTGGAAGAATAAATGAGAGTTATGCCGTGATTCACGAGATTTACAGCAGTCATACAGTTGGTGGTAGAAGGCTACTCCAAGAGCCATATATCAGGAATTCTTCTCGCGAGGAACAGCAAAGCAACTATGATGCCAATGCCAATTCACACCCCATCGCTTTGCCAAACACCCAAAATGTTTGTAAAAACAGTCAAGGGAATCACGAGTTCGTACTGATGACTGGAAAACTGGACGGTCTCGCCGTGGGAAAGTCACAACCAGAATTATGTCTTTATCAGATTAAGGGCGAGGTGAATGTCACAATACCGCAGCTGATATCTCTCGTCTATAGACTGGTTGAAAGGAGAGCGACGATGCATACAACGTACAGATGTGTACCTGATAGAATGCCGAGATCAAAAGAATGGAATGCTCACAGTTGCAACGTTCAGATTCAAGCGATGTTCCTTGTCGAAAACATACGTTTTTTACAGTGCGAACCGATTTATACATGGATAAGAGAGCTGTTTGATCTGCTTCCGAAGGCTCTCAAAGACAACACTATATCTGTTTATGACTGTTACGTCAACGCAATGAAAGACCTCATAGAGCCCAAAGATCGCGAAAAGAAGGGATGGGGATTTCACACAAGGCAGCCTATTATTCCAACTCGAGACGCTGTTCTCGCTTCGTTGACATTGGCTTCTCAAGAAGGCTTTCAGGTGCCAATTGACAGTACTGTTATTGAGTCCTGGATCATTAGTGGGTGCTTTAGATTTATATATTCTGGAGACGGCCGATCTAAGCGGCTTTCTGGACGCCTTGACATTGATCGTTCGGGATTGTCGAGTTGGTTTGAAAAGGTATGGCATCTGAAAACCGATGTACTAAAATCAGCAGCTACGAGAGGAGAACAGCCAGTCCAGTTCGTGTATCCGAACACCGAGCTCGTTAACAAAATTGTCGCAGAGCGAGCGGCATCTTCCAGCAATCAAGATCTGGTGGTATTCACTGAGAGACCCAAAGACCATCCGGCTCCAAAACGGAAGCGATCCACGGAACGAGCCAAAACACGCAAGCGATGACACCTTCACCGCACTTTGTACAAAGTCCTTCCAGGCCTCCCATTTAACACTTTCACATGTCTCCCCAGCACCTCCATCACCCTCGGCGCCCTCCCTGGTTTATATTTATAGACTTCCAAAACTTTAACCTCCCTCCCCGGCTCTGCTCGATTCGGATGGAACCCCTGTCCACAAACCTCCTCTCACTGTTCTAAAGGCGGTATCTCGGGTACATCATGAAGAGAAGCGCGTCGATGATACTTCTTGCGCTGATAGAGCAAAGCCGCGCTACCGCTATATCCTAATCAACAAAACGGCGAGAAGACGCAACCAAGCCAGCTCCAGAGTCTGAACGTCAGTGGCAGTAACCTCGAGTAATAGACGCGACGGATGATGGGGAGATGCTGTAAGATGTATGGTGGCTATGAGCTTCAGAGAATGTACTAGATGGCTTGCGTAGTGTTTCTGTGGAGGAAGATGAGACTACTGAGGGTGCCTTCTCTATATGATAAATAACGTTCGAATGCTTCTGGGTAGAAATTCGGCTATCGATAATACACTTTCCTTTAGGAACTGCTACTAAACAATTGAATGCTCACTATGAGACGGACGACGACGGCCTGCAGAACGATATAGCTATAATATGCGCGGCGCCTTGAAGGTTCGGAATGCTTTCTGTGGGATGCGACACTGATTAAATCCGAGGCCGCAATGCTCGGCGTTTCATGATGATCTAGGGCTGCGGAATGTATTTGTTCGTATCGTGTGTGAGCGTCGACTTGTGAGACTGATGATGCTCATTGTGCATATCTGCATACGCTGGCATGTGAGGCACGATGACTTACTCTTTCAGCCATGAATGAGGGTGCGTGCCTTGTGCTTTGCGTATACCTTCTTACTATGCGCGGAATGATGGCTTTGCTGCTTCTGAAACAGTCAAAAGTGCGTTGTGCTCTACATGTATCTTCCCAGGAGACGAATAATGGCCTGCTGCTTCAAGAGACGATGGAAAGTGTCCTGCGGGCTTCATGCTTCGTGGGCGGAGAAGGTGGTTTTATATGACCACCTTCTATCTCTCCAAAAAGCGCGCCTCCTTGAGCTAATACGTCTTTGAGTTTACGCGTGAAAATCTAGCGCTTAAAATTTTGAGACCTTCTTCCTTGATACAGAGTTCTTCGCGATTTTGTCAATATCTAACCCATTTCGACATGAGCATTTGACGCTTTCAATTTGCTCTTCTTCGAATTACGCTTGAACTTCTTGAGTTATAAGACGTTTTCATCTTATAGTCTTGTTCAGAATGCAGTTCGTGTTCATGATCAGATTTTTCATCATGTTCATACGTAGTGTGATCGTTGAGTTCGATGTAACTCAGCTTCGGGTTGCAGTTCATTTCGGGACAATTTCAATTCGATGTCAAGCATATGCTAATCTTATGTCAGGCCGAGCTCAATCCTTCCCCCCGCTTCAGATCATCCTCATTCTCTTCGTTCGCTCGTAGATATGTACTTCATATGCTCTGCATATGCCTTGCTAATATTTCTCTTAGGCCCCCCCCCAAGCAAACGCCCAAAGAAAGCCGCTGCTGAAGGCAAAGGCAAGGGCACAGGTAAGCATGGTATTAGCGTCGCATATGTCACGCTAATGCATCACACAGACACACGTGTCGCTCTCGTTGTATCGTCGCAAAGTGAACTGAGTCTCAATGCTTTGCTCATGCAAAGCATATGTATGCGCTCTTCTTCGGCCGATTCTTCTGTGATTTGAGATTTTGTGTGATTTGAAATTTTGTAGCTTCTGCTTCTGCTACGCATATGCGTAGTGTAGAAAATATCAAATCTTGATCCGGGGTTGAAATGTTTTTGAACTCATGCTTAGCATACTTTCTATGCACATACTGTAGACTATAGTTCTAGTTGAGCTGGGACCGGCGAAAAAGAAATAAAATTCCGGCCTCGGCTCGGCTATTTCAACCTCCAATCAATCAATCAACCGCGCGTGCCGCGTTCCGGGGTCAGCTTTACTCGTGTTTCAACGCCTCTATGTGTTGAAAGAATGAAAGCCCAAGGTATGTGTGTACCCTACCAGTTGCTTCGTCGTTGATTCTTAACTGCAACCAGGTGAGGCGTGACACAAGCTGCTTTATTGATCGGGTTTGGCCTGACACTCCGCCAAACGCGCTCGGCTTTTAATCAACCCATCACTCAGCTAATTCATCTCTTCACTTAACATCTGGTCGAGCGACAGTACGAGACCTACCTCTAATGCAGCTGAACGGTCTTCCATCACAAAATGCCTCCAAAGAGAAAGAGAGATAAGGTTCCAAAAACCCGTCACCATCCATCACAATCGTCCGTCGATGTGCCACTTCAAACCAAAGAGGACATCAAAAGAGCACAAAACAAGAGATGCTGGCTGTGTGATTGCAAAGCGCTCAAAAAGTCGCCACCCTTGGAAATCTGTCACATCTACCCACAGGCAACATCAAGGCGTTTTCATGTAAGGTTACCGTTCTACCCCCTCCGACATGGCGGCTTACAAAACCGTAGTTCGTAGAATCTCATAAACTTGGCCGCATACAACTTCATAACATCCATGATAGAGGCAATCTAGTCGCCCTCTGCTCGATTTGTCATTTCGCCTTTGATTGCGATGAATGGACGTTCATCCCCGAAGATACTACGAATTGGACGCAAAGAATTGAAGCGACACCTCAGATAATCCAGGAGTACAATTCTCAACGAAGCATTGTTTTCCGGCGATTGTTGCTTCAGCCCGACCCCGATTCCAAAGCTTTCCAAGACCATCACTACAAGTCAGCCTTCACCGACAGTCCCACAAAGATATGGCCGGGTGAGCCAGGGGTAGTCATCGTGCGCCCTCCATTTTGGTCTCCTCCAAGACCTACCGCAGAGCTCCGACAGACTTTGGACAACTTTGGAGCGCTACAAAAGCTTTGGCTTGCTTACGAAAGTCCATGTTCCGAGGAAAATTGTCCCATTTGTCAAAGTAACAATGATGGGAAGCAAGGAAAGGAAGACGATTTGGACGATAAAGATGATGAAGATGATGAAGATGATGAGGATGATGACGGGAATGAAGAGGACGGTGAAGAGGACGGCGAAGAGGACAGTGAAGAGGACAGTGAAGAGGACGGTGAAGAGGACGAAGAAGGTGATGAGGATATCAGCAGTAGTAGGAAGAGTAGAAAAAGGATATCCAAGAGGCAGCCGGATAGCACTGGTCAACAATCTCCTCTTCAGGACTTCGACACCAAGAAGTCAACTCAAGCCAGCAAGCACCGCAAAAAGTTGAAGAATACGGAGAGAGACTGGATGACTTCAGCTCCTTACGATGAGTCAATTCCATACAGCCACCGTTATGGTTACACTTGGGCAGGCACGACGTCAAACGAATTGATGAAGTTGTGGCAATTGTACCGGAAACCAGCGGATGATTAGTCTGCCTTGTATATTCATACCAAAAAGCTTTAATGTGCAAGGACATGCAGTTGTATACTTACAAATTTTCACTTCGCTGTTAGTACTAGACGCTGAATACAATTTGGCCGTTAGAGCATGGTGGACCTGCTCCACCTCCCGCAGCTTTCATGCTTCCACTAATTTGGAATTTCGACAGGGCCCACTGGCAAATCTTGGTGATACTGACTTGAACTCTCATCTAATCAGTTCCCTCGAGGCATATTAATTTACCGAAGAATATCTAAAAGGACTTTTCGACAATGGAGACTCCCTGAGCAGGGTTAGGCGTAAGTTACAGTAAAGCGTCAACTTTATCAGAATCTTTCCGGGGTTGTTGGGTGGCTCGCATGTTGTTATGTAGGTAGTTATGCAACATCAGCTCAAAAAAAAACAACAACTACTTTCCAAACTGAAGCATGTCTAGTTCCCTGTGTGTGAAACTCGCCCGAACATTGAGCTATATTGTGTAAAAATGTGGGCATTTCAATGAACATCCAGCGACGAGTCTTCCGCGAGGACAATCCATAATGACAGCCACTTGGGCGATACAAAAGTGATTTTCTTCTTCTCAATAGGCGTTGATATCTGACCTTTCAAAAAAATTCAATCATGAGATGGTTGCAACCATTCCAATGCGGCCGAGGACTGGCCACCACCAATTTTAGGAGAACAGCCTGATGGGACTGCAAGGCTGCGATGTCGTCTTATCTTTTCACCTTGTTTTGCCTTATCATGATGCGGAGATTCTTGTGCGACCATGCAGTTCCCAATTTCCGTAATCTTGTACTTGCGGCTCACTTCTTCGCTCGCTGTGTCGTTGCTTTCACACTGGCACACCATGGCAATTCTCTCGTCATCAATCATCATCTTCAGGCTGTTCATCTTTAGCGGTGACAACGACGTGCAATGAAACGGTTTCACGACGACCACGAAGATGCTCACTCTCAGTAGTCTTTCGTCATGCTTAGAGCTAGACTTAAGAATCCTGTGACCGAAACGACAAATAAATCCTCCTCTGAGCGCAACTCAATTCAACAACGCCATTCAGTTATTTTACTCCAACGCGCCTCGAGTAGTTCTAAAGACGGTCTCACTCCCAGCTACAGATTGGGTACTGTCCTCGGCACAATCGGTGGCGCCGTTCTCCTCCTCTTGTGGTTATTCTACCTCTGGTACTCTCGGCGCAACCGACGAAAACCTGGATATAGCTCGGAGGTGAGCGAATCTGACGAAGCACCACGGGGTCCTATTGAGCCTTTACAAGGTCGCCTTGACAGGCCTATTGAGCGTGCACCCCTTGATGGAGGGCGGCCTCTTGAGGGCGCACAACTGGGTGGAGGTAGACCCATCGAGCGTGCACACGAAGGCAGAGGAAGACCTCCGGAACAAGCCCAACAGGGAGGAGGGAGACCTCTAGAAGAAGCACAACAAGGAGGCAGGCGACCTATGGAACTTGCACAACTGGGCCGGGGAAGGCCACTAGAACGAGCGCCGGAACGCCGAGAAAGGCCTCTTGAACGGGGACCGAGAGGTGGAAGGGTAGGAAGAGGTGGAAACAGGCCTCTGGAGCTCGCACCAGAGGAGGGTGGGGAGCCTCATCCGCGGGGTGGGGAGGTTATTTTGGTCCGCCGAGGCTGGTCTCGGCCATCAAGGAAGAGAGCGGCAGTGCGAAAGAAAGGTCCACGATAACCTCGAAGCCTGGCAAGAGCAAGTTGAGCGATGACTCCATAACGAAGGAGCAGGGAGATATATGGATGTTCCAGTAAACGTATGGTTCTGCGGTGAGAGAGCTCGACTGCATCGATTCGTCAACTTTAAGACGAAGGGAGCGCTATTACAGTTCCAATTGACAAAAGGCTATTGGTGGCGCAGTAGTATTGAATATGTAGCACGCGGTGGGAAGCCAAATTGACTCCAAAGGTTGCTGGAGAACGACAAGATTGAGAGCTAATTCAAGCTCCCGCACCGGGTATACAGATAAAAATAAGGGTGTCTAGTATAATATGTCGAGGAGGTGCGTGACGCCGTCTACCAGGAAGCGAGTTGCTCACTATCCCTAATAAATCGAGTATCTCGAAGGAACAGGCTACCCTCAGCAGTCTACAGTGCTGTGGTCCACCTCCAATCCTTGATTTTGTACAAGCAGTGTGAAAGATTGTCGACAGAGAAGAAAGAAGAACTTCCTTATGCATTATCCTGGAAGTATATCCAACCGATCTACGGATGACGTCACGCTTGTCTATTCATACACTACGAAGACCTTACGCTCACCGCAGGTTTGCCCTTCACAAGCAATAGACCATGCCAAAGATCCTGCAGTGACTTTCATAGTCACATGAAAGAAAAGGCGCTTCATCTGGGCCTCGCTCGGTTCGAACGGAAGGGGGTCCCAGAGACTCTCATCAAAGCTGGCGTCTATAGAACAGAGTAACTTCACATCTGGAGAGAGAAGTATCAGCAAAATTCCTTCGGCAGGTTACAAGCATATGTGCATAGATGTTACCGCTGGTCTGGTATTTCTCAGGCTCTTTACTCTCCGAATAGCGGACTTCTATTTTGCAGCTTCGGAGGTCCTCTTTGCGCCAGAAGCATTTGCTGAATCTCAGAGTCTGCGGTTGTTGATGGGCAATACTCTGGCCCTAAATTTTTGAATCACACTCCAAGTCATTATTTGCTTGTGGTCTTCAAGAACTGCACCTACTCGCTTAAGATACCACTGCATCTGAAAGACCTGATAGGCCCCGGGAAAATCACTGTCCTCGACCTTGTAGTTGGCCATGTGCTCTCCTTCGACGAAGCTTGTAGCATGACCTAGCCCGTAATTATATCTCGAGATGTGGTTCAGGACAGCTCGGTCACTAATTCCCCGTGCAACCGCTCCTCGACATATTGCACTTATGCTATGAACAGTCAGCTTTTGGGATCTTTCGTCTTCATTTCTCACTATGCACTCAACGACTTACGCTCTGTCGAGCTGTTGAACCTTGACAAGCGGGAAATGAAGCTCAAGTTCTTCCCGAAGATAATTGTTCTCACCAAAGCCACCAACTAGCAGAATAGCCTAGCGAAGTTGGTTAGCTGTTATTGCTGTTGTTGAAGGTTAACAAATAATCAACCTTTGGGTAAGCCCCAGTCATTCCATGTACCGCTTTGACTTGAATGCTCACAAGATCTGCTATTTTGATGCAGATTCCATTGAATATGACATTCAGATGTCCCCTACGTCTTCTGTAAGAACTTCACATTGTAATCTAGAGAGACCGAAACTTACTTATCAAGAAGAACTTCTCGCGCCGTCCTGCGGCCAACGTGGTAAGACCAGTCTTGGTTGTCGTTACAATCATGTCTAAATACTCTTTTTGCGCCATACTCCCATTTATCCATCAAATCGAGCTTATTTCTTGGGGCCATATCATCAAAGGTGCCGTCCCCAGCGGATACTCTCAACTGGTTTTCGAAGCGATTGTCGAGGAACACAGCGCCACAGGTACCGCCTACTGCACCAATTAGCAACAAATTAAGCCCCTGAAATGGAGACGGAACGGACCTGTCGGTTCTGAACACATGCTTAGCCCTAGAGGACTTAGTCCTTCAATCTTGTAACTTATAAGATCCTGGAAATATTATCAGTCGCCAGAGCCGAACATTTGGGTAGACATCCTACCACAGTACCACCACCAGCGTCGCACACGACGAAGCTATCCTTGGACTTTTCATTATCAGCAACTGACATGCAATCTAGCTTGTCTCGAGTGAAACTTGCCTCAAGGCCAATCTGACCCTTCAAATTCGCATCATTGAAAAACGCAAGAGCAGCAGCTTCGGGCTCAGAGATCATTTCCAGCGTTGTGTTCTTACCAAGACGCGGTACTAGGATACCCGCCTTTTTGGCTGCTCTACGAGTGAGATCTTGGGCTGCATGATCCCAAATGGCAGGAACCGTCAATACGACCTTGAAGCGTGAGTTATCAATCGCAACCTTAGTCTCCGTTCTGGAAGTTGAGTTCAATTCTCGAAGTGTGTGTTGCCAAAGGCAACGTAGGTAGTCTGCTACAACATCGACAGGCTTTTTCCTCAGGGCTTCCAGAGCAGCTAGCTCATTAAGCAAAGGCTTATTCTTCGGATCATTGCGGGCTGTCTGTGACAGCAGAAGTTTGAAATTTTTGAATCTTGTGCCGGTATCATTAAGAGTGAGAAAACCCCAACACGTCACCTTCCCATCTTCATCGTATGAGATCGATGAAGGGCATTTCTCATCATCTGATGCGCGTCTTGAGTCTGCCTTCCAAGAAGAAATGATGGTGACATCGTCCGGTGAAGTTGAAAATGCCCAAGCGACTCCAGATTGTCTGATATCATCTATCAGTTATTTCTTGCCATTCTAAGACGCTGTAAAAAACTTTGCATACGATGTTCCAAAATCAATTCCAATAACCAAGAAGGTCTCCTCATCGTTGTCATCTGTACCACCCAAAACCAACGTGTTTGCCATTCGAACTTGCAGATTGCGTCGCCCACTCCACTATAACTTCGAAATAAGTTTAGACGAATGAAGGGTACAAGGCTGCGGTGAGATTGTGGGGCATTCGTATAATCTCCGTTGCTAATGCGCCCCAATAACCATAACGTATTGTGGCATATCAGGGATGGAGAGACCTAGTATAATGAGTCTGGGCCTGCAACATGATAATCTTCTTCGCCCGAGGTTTGGTGTATGTTAAATGTTCCTTGATGCCCGCATTAAAGGTGAGACTGCATTTAGCCCAGACTGCCCCGATCCCAAGCCGATCGAGGGTGTAATCGAATCAGTTAGGTAGCCATCAGGCAAACCAGGCGTACTAGCTTGATTTTCCTTCCAAATCCATTGGTCATCATGTGGAAGCACGTTACACAGTTCAATATTCTGTGCATGAGGCTGGACTGTTCGCTGCCCTCTTGGTCCATGGCATAACTCCGTTGTTCGGAAATCCTGGGATACTGGGAAAGAGTTAGCCTCTAGCTGAGCGAATTAATGGGCTTATTAATCCCATCACGCATTGACGCAGTCGTCACCAGGTCTCCTTGCCTATCAACTTTTGGTGTCTTGGATTTCGGATGCGTCAGTAGAAACATCCTTATAATAAGGAAAATTGCTATCCTTCTTCGGAATACCAGAAAGGTACTCCGTACTGGTTTCAGTGCTGTTGAACCACTCAGAAAGCGCGTCCATCAATCCTGCAATCGAGTGCTACCACAACATTGGAGATGGCGGAGCGCGAAGATCCTCCGACGGATATGGTGCTTATTATGGGGGTCACTGGAGCTGGCAAAAGCTACCTCATCAACAAACTCAAAGAAGACGCCGTCATAGAGGGTGATGGTCTGGAATCCAGTAAGCAAGTATCGCCAATAATTTATGATCACCAGTGCTAATACCTTCCCTAGCTACATTAACTTGCAAAGTCGTTACAGCCCACATTGGCATGACAAAAGTTGCTGTTGTTGATTGCCCAGGATTCAACGATACCTACAGGAGTTCTACAGAAATACTTGAAGAAATTGCTCGAATCCTATGCGCCCAGTCAATTCTGAATAAGAGCTTGAGATTGAAAGGCATTCTGTACCTACACAGCCTCGAGAAGACTCGAATGGAGGGTTCCGATATGGACGCACTTCGAACATTTCAAGAGCTTGTCGGCGAAGCCGCCTTGCCACATGTGGTCTTGGTGTCAACGATGTGGGGAAATTTTCAACACTCGGAAAGGATCACAGCCTTCAAAAGAGAGGCGGAACTTCGTGACAAGTTCTGGAAGAGTATGATCGCAAAGGGCTCACAGGTTGATCGATTCGACGGAAACACTGCGTCTGCACAAGGATTAGTCTCGTGGATTATCAAGAAGAAAGAAACAGTACTTGCCCTGCAGCACGAATTAATCTCAGAAGACAGAACGTTGAACAAAACGTCCGCTGGAGCTTCGATTGCCCCTTACTTGGACCGGGATGAAGATGAGATAAGAAGAGAATTGAAGGAGCTGACAGCACAAATCAGAGCGGAAAAGAACAAGTCTTTGAGAGCCGCTGCTCAATACGATAAGGATATCTTAGAGGCAAGAAATGCCCGTGTTCTGTTAAACAAAGTACAACTAGGCTCCAGGGTTGGCGTAGATACAAAAAGGGCCGTCGACAAGTACCAGAAAAGCCACAACTGGCGAGGTGATTTGCAGCTCTTCTGCTCCGTCTTAGGGTTCGGCCTAACTACCGTCTTACCGATGGCAGGAGCCTGCTCGTTGATGTGATTGCCTATCTTCATTAGAGATAGAATTTCCGGGTCGGCCTTCCTAGAACGCACCCCAAGTCCTTGTGAACTACATACACGAACGCACTTCATTTGCGAGTAATTAGCATCAGGCGCCCCTTTGGAAATGGTAAGTACCGTAGTCGAGAACCACCCCCTTCTTCTTTGAATGATCGTTGGAATCCATGTAGACAAGGCGAAAATGCGTCAGCGCTTTGCAGATTTTTGGTCATAGATAATCCCAGCAAGTAAACCCTAACGACATCGAAAGTAATAGCAAATCAATGTAATTCCGAAAGGAGCAAAGCAATATGGTAAGGTTTCCTGCTAGTAAGCCCCACCAGTTTTGATAGGGTTCCTCGCACATTGTATCTCGGGAATCGTGTTGCAGCTGCCGCACAAATTCACCTTAGCTTGCAGGCGTGGATAGCACAAACAACCATACCTCTGAAGCCACAATTAGCATCGCTGTGTTTGCAGCTTCATGGTTCGGTGCAAAGAAATGACACATTAGCACGGACAACTCTCGTAACAGAAGCTTGTCGCCACGGTCACCTCGCCTCCTCGAAAAACACCCTGGTGCCTCATCTTCTCAACCCCTTTCTCGAGACACAAGAATTGCATAATGGGAGATAGACAAAACCAGAAGCTTTCGTGGTTTGCCGGCACGACGAAGCGCGATCGGGGAGATGAGCCACGCAAACACAAACGGTCAGGGAGGCCAAAACATAGGCAAAACCAGAGATCAACCTACAGTTCTCCTGAAAGGTTGGATAGAGGCTCCACGCAGCAAAAGCTAATAGGGTCAGAAGAGCTAGCGTCATCCTCTTCTGAAGGCTCTGTGGCTTCTATACCTTCAGATAACTTTACCTCAAGAATTCGTGAACTTGCTACAAGAGTGAGTTCCGAGGACGATAGATATCTCCTCGAGAAAGTGGGGCAGCACATCCAAGATAAGGATCGAGAGATGAGAAAAGCGGTGACGACAATAGCGAAAATGCATAAGGCGGACAACCAGAAAAGAGATGACAGATTTTTCGTGAAGCAGACCAAGACGCTAAGGGCTGTGATTGAAAATTGGTCAAAAACACAAACGATCTTACATCCCAGCTTAAAAGCAGATGCCAAAGCAAAATTACTCAGAATCTCAAAGTTTGTCGAAATCTTAGAATCCGTTGGACTAAGCACTGATCATCATTTCGGAACGGGAAGCGATGTCTCGAGATTATTGCAGGCCTATATGTGGGCCGTTTTAGAACGAGAAGTGTTTGGCAGATCTCGATGGGCTGGTGATGCCAACACATTTGTGGACCTTAAGGCCGCTGTGGTCCCTCGTAAGTGCAGACTGTCAGTTCCGCCAAGAATATAGATACTCACGCATCGGATTAGCAGACTCGACCTCCACCATCCAATCTACACAGTCTGCACAGTATCACGATTGGCGGGCCATGACGGCACGGCTAGCAGAACAGAACATGCCCGACGAGCGATTCAATAGCATCAGTGAACAAGTTGGCTGTTCGGCTATGGAACCTCTACAGCCGAACCCTATCAAGACAGCGGCTGACGCTAATGTTGTCGGTATTGTTCGACGAGCGCTCGACCTAGATATCGAGATGTCGAAACAAAAGGCGTTGTTCTATTTCTCATATTTGGACCGCTCTTCCACCTATGATAGTGAGGCGATGGACTTGATACAAGATGAGGACGATGTGGATACCGCTGCTCGAGACTCTGTGAGCATAGACTTGTATGTTGCGCCAGCACTGTGTAAGTGCACCACTTCGAATGGGGGGCCATATGACGAAGAGTCCGTTCCAATGAACGCCGAAGTTCTCTGCTCGCCATACCGGACGCCAAGAGCAGCATCGTTGCAGGGAGAGCACAGAGCACCATCACCACGGGGTATGCGTAGAGCAGAGACGATGCCCATAAGAACCACTTCCCACCACCAGGTCTCATACGCGGAAAATTTGACCGGTGGCTATCGAAGATGTTAATCCAAATTGTGCAAGTTCAATTGTCGGGCTAGCGTACGCAGGAATGAAGAGTCGAACAACGCAGTAACGATGAACGATTGTGTGAGGTCTCCTCCACTTCTCAAGGTAGTCGGTAATGGTATGTTGCAAAAGTTGGTACGGAATACACAAATTCTATTCCTGTCTACCCCGACCAATGTCACCTGACCGATTATATCACGTGACCAAATCACAAGACTGCAAATTATACTTCCGTCAGTCATATTGACTCACCAGCTTTCATGTCATATGCAGCCAAACACCGCACGCTTTATCCCCCAGTAAGGTATACCGCCCATAACGCCCACTCAACTCTCCCACTTCTCCTTCTCCTCACTCAAAATCTTCAACCCCTTGATAGTCCTGATACTGACCGATTGCATCCACTTCTCCGGCAGCATCTCCGCCAACCCCAATTGTAACGCATGCGGCCAAAAGGCGCACAGCACTAACCTTCCGCACCCCACCCTCTCCAATGCCGCCTTTGCCAATTGCCTCGATGTAGGGATAAAGAACCCCTCGTCGACGTCGTTGCCAGCGCTCCGCACGCTACCCACCTGTATGCCCAGCACCTCCACCTGCTTGCCCTCGGCCACCATCTCTGCGCCAAGAGCGCGTGTGAAGGAATCGATGTAGCCCTTGGCGCCCGCGTAGACGTCGAGGTAGGGGAGGCCGAGGGCGGCAATGCTGGATATGTTCATAATGAGGCTGGGCGAGTGGCACACGAGCGCAGGGAGGAGAACACGGGTGATTTGCGTTGCAAAGCGTGCATTCAGATTAAGAAGAGTGTCGACGTCTTCGCCCGTGCTTTCCTCCAGCGTTTGGTATGTCCTACTCGTCAGACCCCCTTGGCCTCCAACATTGTTGATCAACACGCTTAATTCCGCATCCCCGATCCACTCCCGTACTCGCTGCTCCAGCCCATCTGCAGGGTGCGAAGCATCGAAAACGACTGTTTTGGTCTTCGCCAGGGGGTACTCGCGTGCAAGCTGAGCTTGTACATCTTGGAGCTTTTTGGGGTTGCGGCCGTGGAGGATGACGTTGAAGCCGCGCTGGCACAGCTCCTGCGCGAAACCTAAGCCGATGCCATCTGTAGCGCCCGTAATGAGGGCCCAGGTGGGAGTGCTAGGGTGGAGATAGTGAGGTAGCGAAGAGCGGCGAAGATAGGTGTGGGCATGGAAGGCGAGGCGCTTAAGGAGGTAGAGCGCAGTCAGGAGGCCAATGATTGACAGGGGTTGGTCTAGCGTCATGAGTGGTCTTTCTTTACCTACATAAGTACCTTACTTGGCCAATTCGCTGCTTGATATTCCATTCATCACTTGGAGGACATGTTCCACTCCAGCGGGATACAGTGCCCCGCACTAAGTCCTCGGCTACGAAATCGCAAAACCACCCCCCCCACGTGCATGCGACCATGGAACCCCGTTACCTCCTTTCAGATTCGCTCAGGCCCTTATAAAATCTGGAACAACTGGGTTTCAGCTTCATCTTCTTTACCCTTCAGCGAATGCATCCGAATAAACGTTGTAGACCTTCTTCTTTAGTAGGGTTCAGAGATTTTCGAATCGAGGCTGTACAAAGATCACTTCATGACTTCTAAAATCAAAGCTTCGATTTTCTGACTCTAATCTCTATGTATCGAAGCGTTATTCTGCAGGAACACTACTTCTGACTCTCATATATCAGTCAAAACTCAAATTGTAATTCAAAATCTGAATGTAAAAGACTGTTGAATAGTCGTGTTTTTTGAATTCAAAGTTTTAATCAAGCAGATATAAATTCAATCTTTCAGAATCTCAAAAAGCTTCTTAAATCATAATGAAAAAGATCTTTTTATTGAAATTTTCATCATCTTATCTTTATTTCATTTCTCTTTGAAAGTTTTAAACATTTATTCTCATGTTTTATTTGATTCTTGACTCAAAAGTTGTCGTGGGGCGAAGCCTCGCACCTCGATGACCCACGGAACAGCATTGATCCGGCCGCACCTTCAGGGTCCATGGGGATATTGGCTACTACTGATAGGGGTTTCTCGAGCGGTTTTTCCTTTTCCTTCTACATCTACTTCTACACGGGCACACCTTTTACCTGACCTTTTACCTTTACCTTCTGCTACATATCTACCTATCTGTATCTAGCCTACCTCCTAGATCTACCTATCTACTGGAGCGACCATTGCACGTGTTCGTTGTTTGCTCATCCTGTTGCTTCTACGGCTCCCTATACCGCACCTGTACCCTATCCCTCGACAACGTCAGCAATGTGTCAGTACGACTGTATGTTGAGTCATCTGCTGAAGCTGAATACGTCGACGAATGTAATGCAGTCAAAGAGATGATCTTTTTGATTCAAGCATTGAAAGAGATGAGATATGAAGGTTTGAATACGAATTCAATAATTATTTTGACTGATAATCAAGCTGCTATAAAAATGGCTAGCAACCCCGTCAATCACCCTCCTAAGCACATTTATACATCATATCACTACGTCCGGAACAAGGTAGAAGAGGGAGCAATTAGATTGAAATATATATTCATCAATCAAATGATAGTCGACGGCTTGACCAAGCCCCTGGAGCCAGGCAAATTCCAAAGGTTCAGGTCAGTGATGGGACTAGCTTCGGGCAAATGAGGCTGTCGCCGCCGAGCATGGCGTCGGCGAGTAAAAGAGCATGGATACACAGTCAGTAGAGGGTCTGGATAGCTTCAATATGGAGCTTCAATTCCTAAGAGGGAGTGTTGGAAACAGGGAACAGTACTGCTACCCCTGTGGTTAGTAATCTCCGCTCCGAGCCCTATTAAGCTGGCGCTAGGTAGTTCAGAGTTTTCACCTTTCTTCCTCCCTCCGTAGTTCCTACTTTCTAGAGTAGTTCAATCAATACATGCACATACTCCTTCTGACCCTCATATACCAACAAAGTCGTCTCACGTACGGATTTACCGCAAGTTTGCGCGAATCAGAAGTTTTTCTGGGACTGGATATGGGCCAGAACTTTCACGCATTGGGAGATGGTAGCAGCAAGCGGATTAGCTTAAGGTGCTGTCTCTTCTTCCGTCGACACCTGGGACGGACGAGAGCGGGGGGGATGCCAACTCAACAGCTAGTAGAGGGCGGTCGTAGGATTTTACATAAATGACGAGGTTGCGCTAGTCGTCTATCGATTAGATCCAGCCTAGCGTAAAAATGCTTTTCCGATTTTTCTATGACCTAATAACCTGAGACTCTTACCTCATTGACCTATTTATCGAATGGTATTAGCACTCAGGAGGGCCTTGGTTCAGTGTACCCAATTCCATTGTCTACCACTGCAATTGGCCTGCCTGTGGAAAATTATGTAAAGGTATGAGGGTCAGAAGAAGCATGTATGCATGTGTGTATATATGATTGAACTACAGTAGAAAGCTGCGAAGATACTAGAAAGAAGGCGAAAACTCTGAATTTTCTAGCGCCAGCTTCAATATAGGGCTCGGAGCGAAGATTACTAACCACAGAACAAATTAAACATAGAACTAGCCGGGTTGCTAATTATATAAATTTAGTTTTTATACTTTATAAAGAATGGCTTTATAGCTTCGTATTCCTTTATAATAATATCTTTATGCGTGTCAGATCGTGGTGTAAACAAGATAGGAAACTTCTCTGGCGCAATCAGAAATCCATCCGAGTAAGCTGTTTTAATGTCAACATTGACAGCCCCCAAGCCAGGAGAAAGTTCGAAGCCCCAAGCTATCTTAGCCATATTCACCATCTCCAGTCTCCTATTAGCAATAGGTCTCCATAATTCAGATAAGCGACTTACTAATGAATTCTTTGCTAACCGCTGCCCTGGACACACTCGTCTTCCCGCACCAAATCCATATGAGGTTCTCCGATGATCCTCCGTGCTCTCGTCAACAGGATTTCGGGTCCCAAATTTGTTGTTCAAGAAGCGGTCAGGTATAAACTCTCCTGGCTGGTCGTACTCGGTCTCGTCATGGTGGATTGCCCAGGTGTTAGCAAGGAAGATGGTGCCTTTAGGTAGAAAATATCCTTGGTAGGTATCATCCTGCGTAAGCATGTGGGGAATTCCACCGGCTGCTACTGGACGCCATCTGAGAGTCTGAAAGGTCACGTCAGAGTTGGACGGGGAGTTCAAGATAGTAATTACCTCGTCCATGCACGCTCTGATAAAAGGCAGACGACTTATATCATCTGATGTTGGAGATCTCAATGAGCCACACACTTGATCAACCTCCGTTTGCGCCTTCTTGAATTCTTCCGGATGTTTGATCATTGCCAGAAGAAATGACAATAACGTAGAAGAAGTGGTGTCTGAGCCAGCTTCCATCTGTAGATGTCAGAAAACAGACTTGAACTTCTAAAATTAGGGGTTTGGTATACCAGATTTCCAGCCAGATATGCAATGTGCTCATCATCCATGTCATTCTTCTCTTGATCTTGTAGCATCAGATGCAAGAAGCACGCGGGGCCCTTCCCTGCTTCCATTCGCTCTCTGGTCTCTCGTAAGAGCGCTAAATACAAACTCTTCTGCTCCTCGCGAACAGCCTTGGCCCTCGTTTTCCACGGAGCCATGAACTCCGGCACCATCTTCAAGAACGGAAATGCATCGACCGGTGGGGTCGCTCCTTGCTCTAAGATTGCTGTGAATTGATCTTGAGCATGATAGAGAGCCTGCACGTTTGGGGAATCGAAGCGCGCACCACGCTGGCCATAAACAGATGCCAGGATAACAGCAGTGGTATATCGGCGGATGTGATCATAATAGCCGTGAGGATCCTGTAGGAGCTGGAACATGGTCTGTGTTGCTTCGGCGTTTTGAATGGGAAGTACATTGTCCACGGCGTTCACGTTCAGGAGCGATTGCACAATCTTGCGTTGTTTTCGCCATTCTTTACCGTACTGAAGGAGCAGAAGGTGGATCTCGTTTGGACAAACGACTTCATTGGCGATGTAGCTGTTTGGGCGGCTGGAGTAGATAGAACCCCTCTTATCGAAAAGCCTTGGACCCTTTCAGCTCCTGCACTAAACCCATGGTATACTGGAATCCTGCTTACGCCCTTACGTGCTTATAGCTATTCAGGACCACAACACTCTGAGAACCCAGTTTCAGGCCAACAATTGAGCCGTAATCAGCCCTAAATTCGTGGAATCTAGTTGTTGTTATTGCGAGTACCGAGAGTCTAGGTAATATAACAGATGCATACTTTAGGAAGGCTTTTACTCTAGGAACTTGGCTAATGTTCCCAATAAAAGGAATATCCGGGGGGCCAGGCGGAAAATTCCGAGGTCGGTAGCTTGCAAGAAAGTATCTAGAGAAGACAGCCATGACCAGAGCTATCGGAAGGCATAGACCAACAATTGAAAGACTCATTGTGCCTGCGAGTTCCATTTTGTTGTAAGAAGATTATATCGTGTCTTTGCAGTAAGATAAACCCCATTTGAATCCACGGAGGACACGGTGTTGGGAATAATAAGGATCTCGTAACCCTATCCGTGCCCCACCGCTCATCCTTCGCTTAGATAGTGACCATCGGCTCGATGTCGCATATTTGACAATTCACCAACATGAAAATCAATCATTAATTCAATTGAATTTCGAATAGCTTCAAATTCGAAATCAATTCTACGATTCGAATGCTCCGTTCAATCTGATTCGACGACCCGACGAACCCGAATCGGCTTCTTGGTGCTCCGATAATACACATGTAGATGAGCCGCACGGTTTCATTCCTCTCTACCTCTTGGATCTCCGAGATTGTGGCTCCGAGACCTCTGGCTGCCAAGGCCGTTTCTCGAGGCCGTTTCCTGAGGACGGCGTCTGGACTAGTCTTCCTGGCAATATTTTGTGCGACATTGAGTCTATCGCTGGTTCCGGTTGCTCGGGATGGGTATCCCGGATATCTGATTAGTGTCGAGAAAATGAAGGGCTGTAGAGCGGTGCAGTGCCTGTTGAAGAAAACTGATGACGAGGTTTGGAAACCCGAAGACGATGATCAGTATTTTGAAATCGGGGGGATGAGAATCGTTGTTTCTTGTCTGGTGTCGCAGATGGCAGCAGATAGCCCGGCCAAGATCCACCGCAGCAGGACAATGGGCCATTGAATGAAATGGGAAGATTTGGTCGACACATGCCTTATGTCAGACACGCTGCGGAAGGGTTTTATAAAAGCAACAGTCCAGAAGATTTGAGTTTGTTGGAAGTTTGGTTGCATGATGAGGATAGTGCTAATGGGGACATAGGATCATGGTCTGCCGTTCCATCCCCCTTGCTTTGAGATCTTCAACTGAGTATCGAGGGAACGCTTCGGTAGAGTTGATGCCCATGGATTTTGGTGCTGGCGCGAGTTAGGTCTTGAATTCCTAATTGCAAACTCCCTAGCCGAGTGAAAAGTTTGACTGTCCGCGTTCCCTTCGAGCAAGTATTGACATCTTGACCTCCGATCTCAGTTGGGTAAATGACTCTTGCTTACCTCCCATTTTCATAGCTCGAGTTCGACAACGGCTACTGGTTTCACGATTTTCCTCTTTGCAACACCGTCAAACACTGCCGAGACAGTGCATCCTACCAAAGCTGGGACTACGAGCATGGAACCGAATACCTCGTTGCAAACCCCATAGATATTCCCGGTCTCGCAGCTCTTTTTTGGGCGCTACTCTGAAGCCTGGATGCATTCTTTCAACCTCGATGGTGGAGCCTTTACCTTGAACGACCATGACCCAGCATCTGATGCATTTCATCCCATTCATCGAACCCCTGAACTTCCATCGCGCGATCCATTCTCCGTTAAGGACAGCGGTAACAAACTCACTCCCAAACTAGGTACTGGAAAAAATCCTCGATTACCTCAGTTCCAAAGATTTTGCGAATCTGAGGCTCGTCTCGAGACGATTCAGACAGTTTCCGCATCACCGGTTCTGGACCTTTGTAGCGCAAGAGTTTCCTTGGCTTTGGGAGCGAAGGGAGCCGGAGGGCAAGAATGGGATTCATAATGAGAGGGATTGGTTTGATTTTTATCGGCAGATATAGTTTGCTTGGCAGGATATCAAGGGACTGAGGAATCGACGAAGGATTTGAAGGGATATAAAGGAGATTATGAACAACTTTTGAGAAGCATAGGGAGGAAGGGAGGATTGTGGACTTGTGAGATCCTTAGGATCGTAATTTAAGTTCTACTGAATCTTAAACGTCTAACTAGATTTAAGAATGAAGTCATGGCGTGGCGCAGTTGAAACTGTACTAGCCACCACCTCGTTCTTCTCATCTTCTCTTTCTCATCCCCGAACCTGCTCATCCTCAGCCTTATCCTTCTCGCCCCAAAAGGACTTGATATCGAAGTTTGAAAGTGGAATGACATAAGAAATTGAATCGAATGTATGCATGATCAGGTGAAAGCTAAATACCCAGCCGATTCCCGAAAACCGAAACCGAAAGAATTCCATTACCTAGTGATCAAGAACCCCCACACATGTCTCAAAAGAGATCAAATCGAGTTTCTGCATCAGCTCTCAAATCATACGCTTCTCCCTGCCAACTCCTCGATATTCTCTATTATCACGCCCACTGGATCATACGTCGCTATCTCGGCCTGTATCTCCAAAGCCCTGGTCTTGTATTTCTTATTCGAAAGAATCTCATCGACAGCTTGTTGCAGCTGCTCAGTCGAGGGGTTACTTGTTCGGAGATTCACAGCCACGCCTGCCCATTCAGCCCTCGCAGCTGTCTCCGGCTTTTCTTCCGTCGTAGCACCCATTTGACGGGACAGGAACATCTGCTGGCAACGCGGCGCCCTTCTTTCCTAATGCGACGACTACGATAATGTCTGAGCGCTCCTTGAATGCATTCATGGTAGGGACGATCAGTTGATTGATATCCGTAGCAACGGTTCCTTGACAGACAAAGATAATCTTCCTGGTATTGTTGCTGGTGACTTCATGCCACCATGCCGGTCTCGTGGGGTTCAAGTCTCGAGAAGCCTTAGGATAACCACCCGAAAATCGCAGGGTTTTTGGAGCATCGCTTCGAGGGTATTCTGCGCTGGGTGTGCACATTTGTATGAAACGGTCCGGTAGAACATAGAGCGCGTCGAGCAAGAAAATCTCTGGCTTCTTAGCTCCCACGCTCATGAGTGCTTCCCCGTATGCCGTTTGAGCTAGGGCAAAAACCTGCTTCTGGATTTTATTCGCAGACTTGTTTCGCTCTTGGCCCTCCGGAGAGCTGTCTGGCGGCAAACCGGGACCAAAAGGTGGATGGTCGATACTGGTCAGCAGAATAGGGTTGAGGCCAACGGCTATAAATCCTTTAGGGCGGATTCCCGGAGCGCCGTGGGTGATAGGCAAAGCTCCAAAATTTAAGCTCTCGGTCATGAGAATGATGGGCCTGTCTGGATGCTTGTCGCTGAGCATTTTCAGGGCTCTTTGTAGAGTCTCATGTTGTGAGGGCAGTGATTTACAAAATATATGCACCAAGTCGTGGTTGAAATGGTCTGGTCCTTGCAGAGTCTTTTGGAGGATGGGCCCATTAGGTGAGGATCTCGGAGTCAGTTTACTTGATCAGGAAAAATTTATGGAGTTCGGAATCGATTCATGCGCCATGTTGAAAGGAAACACTTGTCTCAATTCCGTGGAATTTCTAAAAGGGGCAATAAAACAACGAGAAACGCATACAACGGGGATCGAGGTCTCGTGCCCTGAGGTCGTGGAAGTCGCCATATCCTTCGACCGGGACAAATGACGCGCCGAGAGCTTCAATCTGTTGGCGATAGCCCGAGCCAGATACAAAGCAGACATCATAGCCCCGGGCGATGAGATGTTTTGCAATTGTTTGCATGGGTATAATATGTCCAGATACTGGCGTGCTGCATACAAGCACGAACGGTTTGATTGATGTCGCCATGATGATGAACCAGAAAAATATGAATAGGTATTTTGAAAGGAACAAGAGAAGATGTCAACAGGAAAAGACGAATAATGGGAAATAGGAAGCGTAGCATTATATGCGAGAAAGCAAATTCTGTAAGCAAGGCGGGGCTGAGCCTTGCACTAAGGAATAACGAGTCAGCTCACCGACTCAAATGCAGTCATCAGCTCAAATGTTCTAAATATCGAATTGTGAGCACGGGATTATCAAATCACTAGAAACATCGGCAAATTCGGTTAGAATTATACAATTTAGCATCAAATATTGAACTAATAACTAGTTATTGCGATCGTATAATAGATCAATTAATAATCAATTTAATAAACTAAGAAGCAAATAGGGAAGCAAATAGGGAAGGTAATGGGTAAACTATTGGGGAAGTCAATGGGGAAGCCAATGGAGGAGCCAATGAGGGAGCCAATGGGGAAGTCAATGAGAAAGTCAATGGGGAAGTCAATGAGATGTAGGGAACCCGTTATCGTTATTTCAAGCTCTTCTTCATAACAATAGTTGATGTAGTCCTTCCTTCTATGCGAAACAGGTAAGGCGAAGAACTCGATGAAGCTTTGCGATGGGGAAGCAAACAGGGGTGTAAATAGGAAACGCAACGGAGAAGTTAATGGGGTAGAAAGCCATGTAGGGAGCCATGAAGGGTGTTTGGTAGGGAGCCATGGAGGAAACCATGGAGGGAGTCATGAAGGGAGCCATGGAGGGAGACATGTAGAAAACCATGGAGGGAGTCATGAAGGGAGCCATGGAGGGAGACATGTAGAAAACCATGTAGGAAGCATGTTATGCGCCCGACCGACGCGTATTTTGAACCATGTAGGGAGTTTGGTAGGGAGCCATGGAGGGAACCATGGTAGGGAACCATGAAGGGAGCCATGGAGGGTATTTGGTAGGGAGTTTGGTAGGGAGTTTGGTATCGAGCCATGAAGGGTGCTTTCTATTGAGCTAATTAGCATGTGCTATGAAGCATGTATGAAGCATACTATGGAGTAGGGCATGAAGCGAACGACGGGTGTTCGAACACGTCGCATGAAGCATGTTTATGAAGCGAGTAGGCTGGTGAGTAGGCGAACGAGAAGGTAGCTGAGTTGGTAGCTGAACATGTAGTGGGTAGGGTGGTGGCCGAGCTGGCTGCAAAATCTCCAAGATTTTGGGCAAAATTTCAAGCAAGATTCGAATGTGACTTCTTACCAGCTCGAAGCCAGCTCGGGCCAGCCCGGGGCCACATTAGCAGAGGGAGCAAGTCAATATTGGCGGGCCGGGTCCTCGAATTGCCGATGTTATATCAGAAATCTTATTTAACTTAAATCTTAAGTGAAACAAAGCATTCTAGTAATAGTCGTTATATCAGAAATCTTACTCACTCAATGTATCGACACGCTTTCCAAAGCTGAGCTGCAGTTTCACCAATCTAGAATGAGTAAGTAATGAAAAACAGAGATGTAATGTGTCGAAAAGATAGTGAACTTACGTTTTTCTGTGAGAAGGCCTCGAAATGGTTTCCAGGGATTGGCAGAACCTTGACATAACCACCGACCAATCCTTCCCAGGCGACGATAGCAGCAGCTCGAGCATCCTGGTTACTGAGCCAGTCATAGCGAACCCCGCAAAGACTTTCAGTATCGAAGACGTCCTGGCTTCTCAACATGACCGTCTTCAGTCTTAGTCTATTCGTTTTGGAAAAGGATACTGCCTTGTAACTTCCTAGTAGAGATGCGTGGAATTGGAATTCTTCCCTTAGTGCAGCATTGTTGTTCAACGCATGAGTCTGACCGCTCGATTTGATAATGTTGGCAATGACTTCATTCGGAAGAGGTTCGTGTTCAATGGGATTTGGAGAGTCGATCAATATGAGGCCCTTTACCTCGAATCCATTGGCCATGAGCTGTTGAGCCGCCTCGAAGGCCACTATTCCGCCAAAAGACCAACCTTAAATCATCAGCTAGGTTCAAAACGAGGCGAGCGCCAAACTTACCACTCACTATCAAGGGAGATAGTTTAGATCTTGAGAGGAGCGAGACATAGTACTCGGTCATCTGATTTATGCTGCTGTGAGGGCGCTTGTCACTCCCAAAATGCGGGTCGAAGAAGGCGTATGCACTGCGGTCGTGATCACGCAGCCGTGCATACATGCTGACCTGCCCACTCCCGTCATGAAATAGGCAGAGCGGTGCTACCTCTTCGTGTGAAACATGTAGCGCTACTGGATTCTTCTGCATGCCATCAGATGAAGAAAAGTCTGAGGGAACAAGAGTAGACTGACGTGAATCTCGCTGACTGGCGGATACGGGAGTCCCAACAAGCGAAGTGGTTTCCACCGAGGATTGCAGAATGGATGCCAGAGTGCTTTCCAAGGACTCGAGAGTTTCGCATTCTGACAAAGCATGGTGGTCCAGTCCAGCTTGACCGGGAAATGTGCGTATCAGTTTCGAGATAATCTCAATTTGCATAAGAGAATGGATCCCAAGTTCATCTAGTGAATTCGTGTAATCCATATCTTGCTCGGAGAAACCACCAAATTCCATGACGATATTTTTCAGTGCTATCCTTACGTCATGAGGAAGACTACCACGAGACTCGATGGGAGTATCTATGACCTCGCCACTTGTGGGAGGAGTGTCCAAACCAGTTGATAGCTGCGGTTTCTTTTGCTCCACAGGAAAATTCCGAGGCTCAATGGCAGTGGACTTGCGAGACAACACTTGCTGGAAGGCAGACAATTGGAGTCTTTTAAATTCCATGTCCCGAACGACGGCGACGACTTTCCCGAAAGCATTCAAGGCAATTGCGTCTGCTAGAATTGCACCTTTGATTTCGAGCAAGCTGCAGTAAACTGTGAAAGAATCCGCGTAATCGATATCACGGTAAGATATCTCGACCGACTCGACGCGGGCGCAAATGCCTACTTCGTCGGACCTTACAGCAAGATTTGCAATGAAACCTGCAGCATGCAGAAGTGTGTCTGTAAAGACAGGGGGTGCAAGGTAACCGGTCTGAGAACTAGACGGTAGTTTGAACGAGCCAATACCTTCGAGATTGGAGTTGGTCACACTCAAATACACCAAGCTTTGGTACTCTGGGGAATACCTGACAACACGTGTAAAGATAGCCTCATAAAGGACTTTAGTTCGGAAAGTACTGATGTAACTTTTCCCGACACCAGAGAAGTAATGACTTTGCCTCGTCACAATTGCCGCATCCTTTATCCAGTGGGATGCGTTGATCTGGAAGTTTTGCAGGGAGACACTACCGGTACAGTGTATATTCTCCGTAAGATCTTTGGTCGAGCATGAGGTAATTTTAAAGTCTGCCCCGGAAGCTAAATCATATTTTGTGATGTACACAGTCACAACATCTGCTTCCTGTGACGGTACATATATTAGCGGACTGGTAAAGCTCATCCCGGTGACGACCAATAGTTGGCCCTCGTGAGGCTCAAGCATAGTGTGTGCTCCTTCCAAGGCGAGCTCATGGAATACTGACGCTGGGCAGATGGAAGTCCCGCCAACGTCATGCCCTGTGATCAATGGCCCAAGAATTGCTAATGTTGTCTCAAGCACAAATTCCTCGTTCGAAGACGCCTGAGTCTTCAGCCATGGTAGCAGCTTAAACCCGGTCCTGGTGCGGAGCTCCACCGAATACTGATCAAGGGAATTGACAACCTGACGAGGTTCCTGGTAAGGTATCATATAGGTCGAGCCCTCCAATAGATGGCCTGGTAAGCCTATCACTTTCGCAGACGTCCCAATAAAAACCTCGCGCCAGTTGACTGGAAATTTGAGCAATGATATCGCGGCCAGCGTTAAACTAATCGAGGTCCATGCATCTTGGCCCTTTTGTAAGGTACTAAGGTAGGTACAAGAGTCTGAATGAATCGAGCTCCGTAGCATTGGTATTGTTGTAGGTTGTGGGCCTATCTCAAGGAAGACAGCACCGTCGAGCAGTTCTCTTGATTGTAAATTAAGCAGACATTCGGTAAAGCGCACTGGCTGCCTCGCGTGAAGCGCGAAGTAGTCACTAGAAAAGTCTTCCTCTTCAAATAATCGCCCAAACACATTAGAGATGACGGGAATCGTAGGTCGTGCGAACCTAATTGAGCGCCCCAGGGCTTGCAGGGGTTCCAGGATTGGATCCATAGCTGGTGAGTGGAAGGCGTAGGCGACGTCCATCAACTTCACCTTGACCTTCCGGGTCTTGCAATCCTTCTGAAATATATCGATTTGGCCCAGCGGTCCACCAATGACACAGTCACCAATGCCATTCAGGCATGCCACGGTCAGCAGGGACACGCCCGGGTTTTCCAATATCAATTCCTCGGCCTTTTCGGGGGATAACTTGCACGCCAGCATCCCAGACGCGTTAGCCACACAATTGTCGGTCATCATCTTCGCTCGGGATGCCACAACACGCAATGTATCCTCTAATGTCAGCGCACCCGAGAAGCATAGAGCAGCGTATTCGCCGAGACTGTTAAGATAAGCGTGTTAGTAGATGAAGACCTCTGGGGTGCTGAAGTACCTATGACCCATAACATATTCGGGCATAATCCCCCACAACATGAACATTTTCGCGAGCGCATATTCTAGTGCAACGCACGCACATTGTGATGCGATAAACTGCTCAGCGCCGTCTAATGCCTTTACTCCGCCTCGATCTTTGCATAAGATACTGAGAATGCTTGGGTATCCCAATCCTTGGATGATGCCATCGCAACTCATGATAACCTCTTTGAAAAGAGGGAATGTGTACATTAATTCTTCTCCCATACCGTGATACAAACCGCCTTGTCCAGAGAAGACAAAAACAGTGGCTGAGATACTCTGAGCGGGAATGGAGTTGACAGCTTTGCAATGTTCTAACCTTGTCCGTAGATCATCAATAGTGGTGCATACCACGGAGATGCGGTGATCATGAATCTGACGCCGCGCAGTTGCGGTATAACAGATGTCTTTCAACGATGGCCGACGTTCTACTTTCCCCAGGAATCGGAGGTGTCGATGTACAGCCGTTTGCAATGCAGTTTTTGATTTTGCAGAAAGTGCAAAGACATACGCTGATCGCTCCTGGTGCTTGGGCTGGGTATTTGGTGGCTCAACCCACTCTTCTAGGAGGAGAGACGTATTTGAGCCAGCAGCCCCGAAATTATTCAGCATAGCTCTCCTTGGGGCTCTTTGCGAGTGGATCCATGCTGTAGTCTGCCTTGGTATAATGAAGCCAGAGCTTTCCAGGTCCGCGAAACGTGGATTGACGTCCTTAAATCCGACTTGTACTGGGATTTTTTTCTCGCGAAGCATGAGCAATAATTTAGCCAAACCAGCTGCTCCAGACGCGGATTCACAATGGCCTATGTTACCCTTGATAGAACTGACCACAAGGGGGTTCACCATTGAGTGATGTGGGCCAAAGATAGTTTGCAAGCTTTCAATTTCGCGTGCATCTCCGGCCTATCAAGCAAGTACAAAGTTAGCGATACCCCAATACTAATAAGTCTAACAAATCAGAGTGAAGGGTAGAAACCTGTGTGCCTGTCCCGTGTGCTTCTATGACACCAATGGATCCAGGATCGACATTCGTTTGTTGGAGCAGTCGCTGGAACAGGTCGATTTGTGTTTGACTGTGAGGATGTGTAATAGAATGGGCATTGCCGCTTTGATTTATCATTACGTTCCTGATAACGCCGTGTATGTGATCGTTTTCCGCGATAGCATCAGACAATCGTTTGAGAACAAAGAGAACACACCCCTCAGCCCGACAATATCCGTCAGCAGCTGCATCGAAGGGTTTGCAGCCTCCGGTTGGACTGAGGAAGTGGCCTCGGGCTAATCCCAGGTACATCTAGTATTTGTCAGCAAATGCATTTCCATTTCTGAAATCGGCGCGACGAAGATACTGACATCGGGGCTGGAAATCACATTGGCGCCGCCCGCGATAGCTGCTGTGCAATCGCCACGTTGTAGGGCTCGGCATGCCTGGTACACGGAGACAATTGAGGACGAACATGCAGTATCAGTCACAATGGATGGGCCACTGAGCCCATAAAAGTAAGATATCCTTCCACTATGAAATGCTCGTAGTGTCCCGGGGGGGTAGAAGACATCAATATCATTGCGAAGGTTGTCTGTGTAATCCCCAGTAGCAAGGCCAATGTAGCATCCGATGGAAGCTCTTTGGAAAGATGGTGATGAATCCCCTACATAGCCAGCATCTTCAAAGGCTTCCTGGGCTGCATGCAATAAAATTCGCTGCTGAGGATCCATAGATTTTGCTTCTCGAGGGGAAATATTGAAATAGGCATTATCAAAGCTGCAGGATCTCGGAGTTAGTTTTCTCGATCAGGTAGGATTTAGGAGTTTTGAGACATCGATGCAGGAGTTTATAGTATGCTGAAAAAGAATGAGTCAAGAGTTGAGACATGCCTAAACTCCTGATAATAGCTGAAAGAGAGAAATATACTCGGGTAAGCTGAAGACTTACGAGAAGGGATCGTCCAGGAATGCGCCGTGCTTTGTGGGCATCGAGCGCGGCTTATGCGAATCCTCCTCTGAATAATAGTCCGAGACTTTGAACCTGGACTCAGGGATCTCTTGCACGGCATTCAACCCTTGGGACAGCGTTTCCCATAGCTCTTCGGTGCCATTCCCTTTGGGGAGATGCACGCTCAGCCCAACAATGGCGATGCTATCCTGGTGGTCACAAGACAACCGAGATTTCCTGCTAGCTCTAAATGGCGAGAGATCCAGAAGTTCTATTCTAGGATCAAGAGGCTGAAAGTTTGGGAATAGGGAGCCGGAGCCTGGTCCGAAGGAAAGGAGCTTCACGACTGTTGCGGGCTCCCGTTCCAATAACGCCCTAACACTTGCTGCGATCTCATGAGCTGTGTCGCTCCAATTTACACAGTGTAGCAACAAGTGCCGAACTAACCACCCAAGCAACTCTGGAGCATCGGTGTTTGAAGCATCGAATAACGTGCCGTCAAGGGTTGAACGAATGGGTTTTGTAAGCGTGGAGAAAGAGGGGAAGGAGACGGCCCGACGCCGCAAATCTTCAAGAACTTCGTGGACAACACCTTCAAGTTGATCTCCTCCATGATACCATCCATGTACATGCGCGAAGGTTGTTGCAAGATCGGGGACAGCCTGCACCCTGAACGCACTGAGATCCACTCTAGGGCCAGATACAGACACGACACTAGAATTGGAGATGGTAGATACCTGGAGTCGTCGAGGCGGTTGCTGGGATAATGGGCCCGGCCCCTGCGCCGCGAAGTGCTGTAATAATCTCTCTTCGACCTGGCTTGGGGAAAGACCACGAATCACAAGGGACGATGTCGCTTCTGAGTCGACGCCATCGCCAACGGGGTCGCTTGCATTGGGGTTGAGGCTCCAGAAGAGACTGCGACATGCAATCCAAAAGGCAAGGCGGAACCCTTCGATTCCAGATGTCACAAAGTCGTCCAAGCTGCGCGAGCGTGCAACTACCGTAGCCGGGAGCAAACCCGAAGAGAAGCCCGCTGTCTCTCTAAGTCGGTCAAACGAGTCCTCGAATGGTCCGTCGATACGCTGTGTCTCAGCCAGATAATGTAGCAGCTGGCAGAGGTAGATGGTGGTCGCCTGGAGCACTGCGTGTGTGTGATATTGTGCGACCGGCTTGAGCAAGTCACGTGGGAAGGAGAACAGGGCGGGATCGATGGCGAGAAGATGTTGCGAGCGGGCGTCTAGACTCGCTATCTCTTGCAAGAAAGCCGCATGGCACCTCGACAGAAGGATGCTGCCGGCGCTCGCTGATCGAGCATCTTCCTCTGCAGTCGCGGCCGCACTAGGCGAGAAAATGGACGGCGACCCCTGGCCTCCAAACAACACCAGACAGTGTTCTGTCAACGCGGGCATGGCTGTGCTTAGTATTGTCCTGACACCAAGGGTTTGGTGTACTGGTGATCTTCCATGAGACTGGTATGTGTATGTGGAGTTTGAATGGATTCAATCACTGAACTAGGAAGAGTGATTGAGAGGATGATTGCTTCATTGGTTCAAGGCACGTTTAATTGAGAGTCGTAAAGTCCTCGTAAGTTGGGTTCGACTTCGGCTTCCTCTTTGTAAGACAGCTGGGTCAGCACTAGAGTAATTTTGATTAGTTGTTTCATGGTCAATATGTTGAAGTCTAATTGAAGCTCGACGCTAACTTTTTGCATCGTGTCCTTTGAGGCTCGGCGTTGGCTTTTTCATTATGTCCTTATCAATTTGCTGACGACAGTACCTTGGTGGGAATATATCACTCGAAGGCAAACAGTTTCCCACTATGGCACCGAATCTTGCGAAGTCGCAACATGATCTAATCAGTGATTTGATCTATAGTGAGTCAGTTGATCCTGAGATAGCTAAAGCTGCTGGCTGTAGTTCTCGCCTTGTCCGAGCAATATGTTCGAACATTGGTTGCTTTGGCATTTCTAGAGCCCATCGAAACAGTAGCGGACGAAAACGAAGTAGTACACTACCTATGTTGAACGCTCTTTGTGAACACTTATTGAAAAAGCCTGAGCTGTATCGAACCGAGAGTTCGAGATGATAGTTTTTTTTATTGAGACGAATTCAAGATCGTGACAACTTTTAGTATAAAAAGAGCGCTAGTAGTTTATAAACATTGAACTAACTTAAAAAACAATTCGCAGAGTAGCAACTAGCAAACGAATGAAATACAGGTAACAGATCTGCAAAACTTGTACAGTGTACTTGCATAACTTGTCAAATTTTCGTTCTTATTACCTTGTAAGTTCTATCAATAAATCTGATTACATTTACATTGAGTTTAAATGAATTCTTTTGATGTAATTTCAATTCAAATTATCACATTATCTAGTTTTAGCGTGAGAAGCAATTTTAAATACTATTACTAGTAGCTACGATAAATTATTCTACGCAAATCATTAAAACTTAAAATCGAATGTTGAAAATATATTTAATGAGCATTAATTATGCAAATTACGAATCATATATTATGATAGTAATATTAAATTAAAATTAAAATTATATAATATAATATTATATAATATTATTTGTATTAACTATCAACTACTAACTTATAATATTTTTTGATCAGTGATGAAACTCATCTGTATGCGATGCTGACTATGAATCTACTGTTTAGCTACAGTAAAGTTTAAAGATTATCAAAAGTTTGAATGACATCAAGATGCTGCGTGATGATGAAGCGCTGTGCATTGATCGCATGCAAAGTTTTCGCGATCACGCAGACTTTGATAATCTCAATGTGCATGTTACAAAGCAATCTGCATGCAGATGAGAAAGTCAAATAGAATGCAGAACTATGAGAAAAATCGCTTATGAAAATCATTCAATTCAGCATCTTGTCATCGTGATGATGAGAACTGAGATAAAACATTCTTGCGTTTGATTTGTTGAAGATGATTAGCAGAAAGAACTTGAATCATGAACATTCTTTAAATTTACATGCTAACTACATATAGATCTTGTTAAGATTGCATATTTGTTACTACGACATAAGCAACTCACAAGTCTTGTTAAGTTTGACATGAGCAAACTTGAGAATTTCATTATTATCGTTTAACAAACGTTCAAACACAGACATTTTATATGTAAGTGATATGTTGATGAGAAGACTTTATTAAGAAAAGAAAGATACAAGCGAGTTAATAAAGAATGATTGAACTATGTTGTCTGATTAAAAGTGTAGCATATAAACATTTTTGCAAAACACGATCAATCTGCACAAGAAAGATCTCTACAGATAATGTAAAATAAATAAGTCACACGCTTTACAAGTGAAGTGAGCATTTGTAAGATGTGATATACAATGATGACAACTGTTGATCTTAAGAATCTTACTTCTTCACTGAGTTTTGATTCTCAAATGTCTTGATGATAAAATCAATCTTTAATTGAAAACATCATTTGTATAGCTTGAGAAAACAGTAATGCATGTTAATGTGATTAAAGAAGAAATTGACTGCAATACATATATGTATTGCAGATGAAACATCTGCAACTCATGCTTAAGAAGTAAATTGTTGAAATTTAAGCAATGAGAGATTTCATTTTTCTTGAACTGTGAATCTGTCATAAGAAAACTCTTTGAGTAACTTCTGAAATCTAAGAGAAAAATCAGCATAAAGATTGTGCTTTATGTATATTACATGCAATGTATACAACATATTGTTGATAAACTTATGAAAATCATTCGATTCAACATCTCATCATTATGATGACAAGAATTGAAACAGAACATTTTTGCATTTGATCTGTTAAAAATGATTAGCAGAAAAAACTTAAATCATGAACATTTTTTTAAATTTATATGTTAATTACGTATAAATCTTGTTAAGATTGCATGTCTGTTACTGTTACGATTCTAGCTACGCATCTTCGTTGATAGCTATGTTGATGACTATGTTGATGGCTATGTTGATGACTATCCTGAGAGCTATCGTCGATCGCTCGTCGCTAGGGCATAGGCTTGTTCCGAAGTCAATTCTATTCAGGGTTAGCTTATGTTCTTCTGAGTCATATAGATAGTCGGCTCTTCCCTTCTAGATACTTTTCTTTCTTAGCATTTATATACTCGTTACATTACACTCATATGACTCGCTCTATGCTGACCTCTAACATTATATAAATGCTCCTTCGTTACAGGCGAAGTGAAATAATCTGCATCGATTCCTTCGAATGCTTCTGCTAGTAGTTCTTCAACCCTCTATCGACTTTGATCTAGCGGCTTGCGTTCGTGCAGCAGCACTCATCTTTCTTCCCTCGTGAGCTGATTCAGCGAGGATAAACAAAAGATTCGAACTCGTGCGCTGATCAGTGAGTATAAACAAACGATTGGAATCATCCGACTAGATCAAAGATCAGCGAATTAACCGTTCATTCAGATTCGCAAGAAATTCTTCGAATTTGTTGAATAATCAAACGAGACCAGTCATAGAACTGCGTGAAGTCTCTATCTCGAGAAGCAAACTCTCAGTGAGTCTGCTTCAATGGCATCGTCAATGCGATGATCTACTCGCTCTCATCGCTCTATTCATCAGTGAACCTGATCATACGTCCACGTGCAACTAGTGAGCCTGCTACAATGACGAGCCCAAAGTCGATCTCTTCGATGAGCAAGTCGATCAGTGAGCCTGCTTCAATGACACTGTCAATGCGATGATCTATCTTCTCATCGTTCTACCCATCAGTGAACCTGATCATACATTCACGTGCAACTAGTGAGCCTGCTACAATGACATCTTCCGTCAATGCGATGATCTATCTACTCACATCGCTCTACCTATCAGTGAATCGATCTGCCGACTCGTTCGCGTGCAACTAGTGAGCCTGCTTCAATGACACTTCTACCTCGCATAGTGAGCCTGCTACAATAGGCATTTCGATTCTACACAAGACTAAGAAAATACATTCATGCGAACATGAATCGTTGAAGGGAAAGAATAATGTTACGATTCTAGCTACGCACCTTCGTTGATAGCTATGTTGATGACTATGTTGATGACTATGTTGATGGCTATCCTGAGAGCTATCGCCGATCGCTCGTCGCTAGGGCATAGGCTTGTTCCGAAGTCAACTCTATTCAGAGTTAGCTTATGTTCTTCTGAGTCATATAGATAGTCGGCTCTTTCCTTCTAGATACTTTCCTTCCTTAGCATTTATATACTCGTTACATTACACTCATATGACTCGCTCTATGCTGGCCTCTAACAGTTACTACAATATAAACAACTCATGAGTTTCATTAAGTTTGACATGAATAAACTTGAAAGTTTCATTAATATTGTTTAACAGACGTTCAGATACAGACATTTTATACATAAATGATATGTTAATAAAAAGACTTTGTTAAAAGAAAAGAGATACAAGTGAGTTAATAAAGAATGATCAAACTATGCTGTCTGATTAAAAGTGTAACATATGAACATTTTTGCAAAACATGATCAATCTGCATGAGAAAGATCTTTACAGATAATGCAAAACAGATAAGTTGCACATTTTACAAGTGAAGTGAGCATCTGCAAGATGTAATATACAATGATGACAACTGTTGATCTTGAGAATTTTATCTCTTCATTGAGTTCTGATTCTTGAATGTCTTGATGATAAAATCAATCTCTAATCAAAAACATTGTCTGTATAATTCAAAAGAACAGTAATATATGTCAATGTGATTAAAGAAGAAATCGACTGTGATACACATGTGTATTGCAGATAAAACATCTGCGATTCATGCTTAAGAAGTAAACTGTCAAAATCTGAGCAGTGAGAGATTTCATTTCTCTTGAACTGTGAATCTGTCACAAGAAAACTCTCTGAGTAATCTTTCAAGTTTAAGAAGAAAATCAGCATAGAGATTGTGCTCTATGTATGTTGCATGCAACGTATACAACATATTGTCGATAGAATCATGAGCATCACGAGTGCAAAGAGAATGTCTTTCATCTTCGAATTGAGAATTGAATCAAAACATTATTGTATAGAATATCGTCAATGAAGAGCAGAGCAAAGATGATGCGTCATAATTAAACAGCACAGACACTCATTAAGAGTTTACTTGAGCATCACGCGTTGAATAGAAGCTATAGATTCATTACTGATAACATAGTGTCAAATTTATTGTTTCAATGATGTGAAGTCATCGTGTAGTCGATGAGCAATTTTCTTTCTAAGAGAATTTTGTTCATTCGATATATATAACATAGTTTTTCTCATGAGTCGAATCTAAATCGATGTCATAAGAATGTATGAATTACAATTACAATTACTTATAATATTTTTTTAACAACTCGCGATTTTTTTATTTTATGAATTCAAACGTTATATGATGTATCAAAGAAGTGATGAAAAATATCAAACAAAGTTAATATCTAGTATCTTTCAAGATTTAACACCTGAGATTATTGTAAGCATTATATTTATAGTTATATCAAATATCAATATTCTCGTTCATACTGTTATACATCAGCTTTCAGCTTCTATTCTAACAACAATTGTATATATACTAAGTAGGTAGTTTATGTATGTAAAATCAATTATCTGTACGCACTCACACAGAACACTTGTCGCTTAATTAACTGCTTATAATTCTACTAGGCAGCAGGTTAAAGTTGATACTCTAGTACTTCTGCTTTCATCGAGGACTTGCAGGCATCTTACCGGCTTATCCTTGGTCCTCGGAACCGAAGAATTATTGAGAGCGCCTGAATCGTCGTTCTGCTGACCCAAAGCCTAAAGAATCAGAGCTATCGACGTTGCTGACCCAAAGCCTGAAGGATCAGAGCTATCGCATTGCTGACCCAAAGCCTGAAGAATCAGCGTTATCGCGTTGCTGACTCAAAGCCTGAGGATCAGAGCTATGGCGTTGCTGACCCAAAGCCTGAAGAATCAGAGCTATCGGCGTTGCTGACCCAAAGCCTGAAGGATCAGCGTTATCACGTTGCTGACCCAAAGCCTGAAGGATCAGAGCTATGGCGTTGCTGACCCAAAGCCTGAAGAATCAGAGCTATCGGCGTTGCTGACCCAAAGCCCGAAGGATCAGCGTTATCGCGTTGCTGACCCGATGGACGGGAGGAAACAAGTACAGTCGACGCTGGTGATAACGGAGGTGGCAAATCGATCAGCTACTTTCGTTAGAAACAGAGATCCGTGACATCAAAATGACGCTAAATCTATTACAGTATGAATCAATATATAGAATTATCACAGGCTGAAGGGAAATTATCTAAAGATTATTTCTGGAGAGTGTATCACATATAGATTTACCCCCTTTTATAAACGGACATCACCAAAATTTCTCAAAAATACTTCCGTTATACATACAGTAATAGCCAGATTTAACGGAATTACCATACAAAAACCGTCAAGTCTTCAATTTCGTTTCGTAACAAAGGGAGTTCCGTTAGCCGAAACTCTTCTATAACCAGAGTCGACTGTAGCAGCAGGCCCCCCTTTATGTTTATAGCTTATGTACGAGTATCTGCCTGGCTCGGCCCCGCCCCCAAGTTCAGCGTAGCGGCCTCCACGGTCCTCGATTTCGCCATCATCTTGAGATTAATCCTCATTCGACGCCGTTTAGGTTCGACTGTACTGCAGTAACCGTTCTCTGGGCTCTACGTCCAGCCATTGTGCGCAATTAGACGGTAGAGACGTTAGCATTGTTAGAATAGAAGTAAATAAGGTGAACTTCCGTAGACGTAAAAGAGTGCAAGAGGCCTTAAGTGTCAAGCAAGGGTCGACTGCAGTCAGAGGTTTTAACTGCAGTCAGAGGTTGACCAAGGGCGACTGTATACGCTTAAAGAAGCATATCAATAAGGAATTAAGAAGGAATTAATGATAAGCACAAAGATTGCATATACATTCAGAGTTGGAATTAGTTTTTATAACACTTAAATATGCTTAGCACCATTTGTCGGTATCTCAATGGTCTTTCAGGCTTTTAGAGTCCATGGTGTTGACCTTGATATCAGCCCGACGCCGGATTCAAGTCTCCCTGATCTTGGCTTCACCTCTACTCGAATAATAAAGTGCCCTGAAAGCCGAGCCTTCGTCGTCCAAGAGGTCCTTGGGCGCCCCAACTTCGACCAGACGGCCCGAGTCAAGCACAAACACCCTGTCGAAGTCCACCAAGCTCTGCAGACTATGGGCGATCATGATGACCGTTCGGTCCCGGAAACCTTCCCTGATGACGCCTTGAATTGTGGCATCCGTGGCTGGATCAATGCTGGTTTCATATCAGCCTGATTGTGCGCTTTGGGAAACATGTCGGGAGGGTTGGGGAGATGGAACAGAGGACTGAAAGATCAGACTGGAATGAAATGCACGCTTACTGGCCTGTTGGCTCGTCTAGTATCAGTATACTGCTTTCTCGTGAAAGAGCTCTCGCGAGGCAAAAAAGTTGTCGCTGGCCATGTGAAAGTGAATTCTCGTCCAAAGGGGCACCAAGGCCGCCGAGAGACGTTACTTTGCCCCATAAGTCAACTCGTTCCAGAGCCTGAATTATTGCGTGATCTGAGACTGCGTCTTCCCATGGGCTCGCATTCTCCCGTACAGTCCCCTCGAAAAGGAAAGGCTCCTGAGTGACGAGGTTAAGCTTGGACCGAACAAGCTCAGGGTCCAGAGTGGAAATGTCGACTCCATCAATCAGTATATGCCCTTGGTGACACGGTAGCAGACATAGCAAAGCGGCTACAAGGCTACTTTTGCCACTATGAACAGCTTGGTCAGGTGGGAGTACTGGAGGAAAGTAAAGTAAAAAGGTTGCGAGCCACTTACCTGCCCGTCCTCCCGCAGATTCCGACGTGCTCGCCGGGTTTTACGAAGAGCGAAATGTCGTCCAGCACCGAGTTACCTTGCGCGTGCGGTCTTGTTGTTGTTGTCAGTTCACTCTCTGATGACACCGAAGTAAAGGGGTGCTTTACTCATAGCTAGCACTGACGTTCTCCAAGGTGACAGAGCCGCTTAAAGGCCATCCGTCAAATAATGCAGTCGTTTCACCCGAGGGGCCCTCCCGTGGTGTCTCCTTTGTGAACCGGGAGATTCGGGTTACAGCTCCAAGACACGTCTCCATCTCCGTCCACTGAACGATGAGGTCGCTCATCACTTCGGTGAATGTCGTGACTTGGACAATGGCCAACCCTACCAAACCGGGGCTGACACTTGTACGCAGTGCAATGGCCAGCCCCATGACGAGCACCTCCAGGGCTACGACTATGAGGGAGAGTACGAGGAGAAGCCAGCGCTGGACGCAAAAGAGGAGATAGAGAGGCTTCTGCGATTCGTTCAGAAGAGAAAGACCCCTCTGGGTAAACGCTTGGCTCCATCCAAATGCGCGAATCGTTGTAAGTCCCTGGATGGTGTCGAGGAACAACGATACGACCGGAGCTTTAGTTTCGATCCTACAAGTAAGTTGCGATAATTGTCAGCCGCGAGGGGGTCGCACGATGGGATGAGTAATGACTGACTCGAGAAGTCGCATCTGCCTGGAAGTGCGCAAATAAAATTGCTGAAGGAAATATAGAACGGCGCCAAGCACTGGTATACCGATGGCAATATATTTGACAGCAGCCACAGCAAAACCGATGCTTGCAAGACATCCGAGAAACTCTAGAGCATGTACAACATCAGAAATTGCGTGAAGATTGGCGCAAGCCCGCTCTGCACTCACCAAATAAAGTTAATACTATCGTGAGCGGTAGTTGCCAGTCACACAGCCGGATGTCTTGACTGAACCTTTCAAACTAGTCAGTCGCAAGGGCATGCTCTTTCAAGAAGGTTGTGTGAACATACCTATTAACTAGAGATCCGATTTTTATCTTCGATATGAATAACATCGGAGCTCTGACAAATATGTTAGTGCCCATTCAGGGGACCATGGGTCTCCACTCAACATATATCTTTGGATCCTACCTCACTGCAGCTGCAAGCAACTCTGAATGTAACTTCTCCGATGACTTCGGAACCAAATAGGTGAAGAAGAATCTAGTTCAGGTCAGCACTGATCTCTGTGATTTTTCTTTTCCGCCTCTCACTTACAGGGGTGTACACAGGAGGGCCAGTGTTATCAGCACAGCCCAAGTAGCGTACAAGCCTAGCCAATATCCAAGTCCATGGCGGCCATTTGTATCCTCTGCCCACCAAGTAACCCAAACCTGAAAGAGGGCGTAGAAGACTACGTAAAGAATGGCACCGAAAACGAAAAGAGAAAAGTTCAGCCACCCCATGGAGCTTATATAAAAGACATAGGATCCCCAATCGCCTCTCTGTCTTCGCAGGTCGTCGATGCGCGTGTGAAGCTGAGTCTGATACTCTCCTAGACTGACTTCTTCTCCGATCTGCAGCTCTGGCTCTGCCGATGTTAATGGTTCCAGAGGCTTGTTATGCTCGCCGATCGGGTGGCGCTTGGAAACTTCCTCATACGTACCGTAGTCGACTATTTCACCATCTCTGTTCATCAACATGACTTGGTCCGCCGCTTGAAGAAGCTGTACTATAAGTAGTTATCGGGGTTCAGTAAAGGTCGATGATATCTTCTAACAAGCGGGTCTGAGGTCTCACCGGCGTGTGTGGCGAAAATGACGGCGGTTCCTTTGGAGCGAAGTACTCCATCTTTGCCGAAGACCTTCTCTGCCACGGCACGCAGGGTGCGGGGGTCAAGAGCGTTTGTGACGTCGTCGAAAATGGCTTTTTTCTTTTTGGCGTACAAGGCTCGGGCAATGGACTAAGATTTGTCAGTGTCGTATATCGCACATTGCATTCACTGCACGCTGGGCTTGAATTTCAGGATAGCACGCACAATCCGCTGTCTCTGTCCGCCACTGAGTCTCTGTCCTTTACTGCCGACCATCGTGGCGTCACCTTCGGGCATACGGCTCAGATCAAAGTCGAGCTCGCAGCTACGAATCACGTCTTTGTACCACGGGGCATCCAATTCAGACTCGCCGACGATATTGTCGCGAATCGTGCCATCGTGGATCCAGGGCGTTTGGCCGCAATATGCTATGTCTTCTGACGAAACTTGAGAGATTTCTTGTGCAGATGCTGTCTCCGATAAGAAACCCTTGAGAAGTGTTGACTTGCCACAGCCTATCGGTCCAGTGATTGCTGTAAACGAATCTCGCGCGAAGCAGATATCCCGAAGAGAAATAATTGGAGGTGGAGCCGCCTCCCACCCAAAGGCTACGTTCTTGACGTGGATCGCAGGTGAGTGCCGTGAACCTTGAAATGGAAGTTTTGAGTCCAGTTCCGGACTTTTCTCCCGAATCTGGTTTTCTCCTGGGTCATTGGAGCTACTTGTTGCCATCAAGATGGGCTTGTCCTCGAGTTGAAGGAATTTTTGTATCCTTTCGAAGCTTCCTACTGCCTGCAGTCCGAGTGGAATAGCAAAGAGGAGTTGTCTTGCTGGGGTGACCATAAGGTTGAGAATGGAGAGAGAGGCAACTGTTTTCGTCACAGACAATGGGCTTTCATGCGATACCAGTCTCACCACGGAGTATGCCCCGAAAGTAATGAGGGGCGACAAAACCGCGGGGGAGAAAGCTGCAGACGTTAGCACTTGTCTGCCTGGCGTTAAGGGGGTGTGGTACAAGCTGTGAGTGCAAGACAATTGCTGAATCTGAACTTCTGGGACAATTGTAACTCGTCCTTTCGTTTCCTTTGAATGGTTGCCTCCATGTTCCGAGAGAGTCCAAGAAGCTTGACGGAATGCATAGAACTTAGAGTGTGGGAGGTCAGGTTCACTCGTGCTTCGACAGCTTGGAACCACGTGTTTTGGTAATCGGGGACTCTGTGACCCGCTACCGCGACGAGCCCAAAGGAAACTGGCAGATGGGCGAAATAATTAACTTGTATGCTTCAATTGGCTTCAATGTGAAGAGGCTTACCAAAGATAACAATTATTGGAACGCAACACACAGCCCCTAGCTGCCGATAAAGAAGGTAGCCACAAATGCCTATCTGTAGGACGCAGGACCAAGGCTCCAGGATGAGCCTCCAAAAGGTCTCAACAATCTTCTCAACATCAGTTGTCATCAATGTGAAAGCAGTCGATTGGTCAACGGCATTGACTTTGGTTTGCAGAAGTTTGGAGTAAATCATGGAGACCAGTGCACCACGGGTCATAATCATGACACGAAATAGGATGTGAAAGCACCAGGGGGTGACCAACTTTCCGTCGCCTATGTCAGCAGGTGATCGCATCGCATAAAACGTACTCGGCTTACTGCAATCCCGAAAGAAACACAAAAGAAGCCTCCGAGAAGACCGTACCCAACATTGACTGGGGCCGTGGGCGAGTCCAGAAACGTGACAGCTTCCTGGACAAGGAATGGATAACAGACGTTGAGTCCGACTTGCAAAGTGCTGGAGATGAAAATAAGAAGGAGCTCGCTGGGGAAGCTGAAAAGGACCTGAGCCATTAGAGCATGCCTTCCTTTCCGGTTACCTATTTATAATTTGAGCATGAGCGATTCGCAGGAACAACTGTCAGAGATGAACTCACTCCTTATCCAATTTGACTGAACTCGACCGGCGAGCGTTTCTGACGAGAGTTTCTCGTAGATGGGAGGGAGGTCCTGAGAAGAGATCACACCCCGGAATCCCATGAAAAGCAGCGGATTCAGCCAGAGAAAGAATGCGCGGGAAAAGATACTACTACGAAGCTCTGATGACGATTCGGAGTACTCGGGTAAGAGGATGTACGTTTTTTCTCTCGTCTCGATTATAAGTACCAGCACCTTCATTGCAACAGTCGCTATGAGTATGCTCGCAACTTTGGTTTGTCCCGGTATGAGTGCTTGGGTCCTGGCCCTAGCAGCATCCAGAATGCAAGTCAAAATGAGATAGGTCGAGATCAAGATAGACGGCCGAATGGTATTGCGATGCTCCCAATACGATAGGAGGCCTAGTGCAATAGCGGCGCACAACTGAAGTGTCGTGGAGGTCACAAGCACGGCCCGATATTCAGTCTGCTCCATGGAGGATAGAACTAGGAGGGTGGCTTGTAGAGCTCCGAGAACCGCGAATCCAAGCTGTATTTATATACTAGACGTTGGCCGGGAGAAACATTGGGAGAAAACCATATCATTCATTGCCTACCAACTTCCAACCATGTATCCAGGACTTTCTAGTCTTTTGCGATCTCCTTTGCAGGGAAATAAACCTCCATGGGAGGAGGACCAAAAGCAGACATGCTGGTCCTACAGAAAAGACGCTTTCTTCAAAGGTGACTGTTGTCCAAGTCAGTGTTCAGAATTCACGGGCATGGGCATAAATGATGCTCACTCGTGAAATCGAAACCGCCACGGCACTCTGGTAAAGGCGGTACGCCGGGACCAAAAGTAGCATCCCTACACGCTTCGAAGTAGTTTCGAAGCAGCATGATGAAGATGAAAGTCGAACTCCCGCTGTTCCAGAATCCAGAGATTTGAACCTGGTTGGTTTCTGAGTCTTTGCTACATATACAGTAACGTAATTTCCCGCCCTATCGACCATTTTGCCTTATCGACCACTTTCTTACCAACTATGTACTTTGATCGCCATTTACGCGTCGTAACGGGTTGCAGTTCGTAGGGGGGTTGGAACAGCTGAGTCAGGGCTGGAAGAATTTCTTGGCATCGGGCGGCATCGGGCCGAACTTTGCAATTAGCATGAGCCCCACATACAGTATGTGAGACTTGAGTCCTTGACGTCGAGTTTGCACAATGGATAAAAACAAGTCTTAGCACTGCTAGCTGTTTGTCAGGGATCTAAGTCATACTGTATTAGGTAGGTTTCGATTCCTAGTGACGCTGGTCAAAGTTATAGTGGAGTACTGTAGTTTTCCCCCCATTCTGGCAGCGCCACTACCCAGGCGGTTCAATTCCGACTGCCAAGAGTATTGGGATTTGAATCCCAGCTGCGGCGCATGTGCGTATGGACAGGAATTGGGGGTCTCTGCTGGCGGGGCGCCGGCTTGTGGTGTGGGTCGTGTTTGTCAGGGATTTAACTCATATTAGGTTCGATTCCTAGAGGCGCTGGTGCAATGGTGTAGTGGTATTTTCTCCTTCTGATAGCCAGCCCTTTTTATTTTTCCTTTTTTCAAGTAGTCAACTACAGGTCCGTATCTCTATCTGAGAAATTTGTCAACCCATCACTCACCTCGGGCTGCTCCTCGTTCACACTTTTGTACTGTCAGTTTCTTCAGATATCCAAATGGAGCGAATTGATATTCACTGTCATGCTGTGCCCCCGGGGTACCGTCAATATGCGCTCGATAATGGTCATGAGAAGCCTGATGGGATACCTGCCCTTCCTGTAAGCCAGCTCGTCGTGCCATGGTCCTCACTGACCAGCCCAGGCCTGGAGTGCAGAGGAGCACATTGCCCTCATGAAGAGGCTGAATATCAGCAAGTCAATTTTAAGCATCACATCTCCAGGAACACACCTTACCCCCAACCATGACGAACATGCTGCAAACATGACCCGTCAAACCAACGAGGAGCTCTCTGCAGTCTGTACCAATCATCCTTCGCACTTTGGATTCTTTGCTTCGTTGCCACTTCCTTCCATTCTGGAGTCCATTGTTGAAATTGATCATGCACTGGACAAACTTGGGGCAGTAGGATTCGCAATCATGTCCAACGCAAATGGAGTCTATCTTGGAGATAAGGCGCTGGACCCTATCTTTGAAAAGCTCAACGCACGCGAAGCTATCCTGTTTATCCATCCTACTGCTTGCAATTTGCTTGTTCCTGGGGGTCAAGTGCAGACGATAAAACCACTCGAAGAGTACTCTCGTCCCATGATGGAGTTTATGTTTGATGAGACACGTGCCATAGCCAACCTGCTCCTCTCAGGCACGGTATCAAAGTATCCCCATATCACCTTCATCATGTCGCATTGTGGCTGTGCGATTCCCTCTATCGTGGATCGTATCGGCGCTTTTGCGATGGTTTTCAAGGGAGGAGAGAACCAGAGCGATGAATTGCGAAAGTTACTGCGAGAGAGATTTTTCTTTGACTTGGCTGGATTCCCCTTTCCGGATCAGATCTACGGGCTGCTCAGGACTTTGGGGGAGGGTGGGGAGCAAAGACTGGTCTATGGGAGTGACTATCCTTTTATCCCTGAGAAAGTTGTCGTTGATCTCGCAGATCAGATGGACGAAGGCTGTAAGGAACTGTTTGATGCAGATCAGCGAAGCGCTGTGTATTCGGGTAACGCAGAGAGACTAATTGGTCTCTGACGTTCGTGACAATTGTCGTGTGCATCGAAATTTGACTCCCCTTGCAGATTCTAATTTTTCCCAGTGCCTGCCCAATTGCCTCTTTCTGTTACCATAAATGAAGTAATCCACAGAGTTATATGTACATAATATTCTCGCAAGTTGTCTTGGTTCTCATAAAACTTCCATAGCGATCAGGGTCCCATTCAGCATCAAACCACTAAACAGCCGTCCGCAACTATATTAGCTTCCCAGATCCGGTCTCCGCTGATGTCATCCTGCCCGGCCTGTCTCGAAAACCTGAGCTTCCAGTCGGTATGACTGCTGCTGAAGTTGTAGCTACGGATACGAATGACGACAAAGATTCGCTTGATGGTGAGGATCGAGATATCCACAGATGATGAACTCGACTGCTGAAAGATTATTATGGCGGACGAGAGTCGGGACTGTCAGCCGTGAATACACATTGTGCCTCAAACTAATTGTTTTTTCGTAAATTAATTTAGTTTACAATTTGTAATAAACTAGTATAAAAATATAAGTATGTTAATTTAAGCTGTCGATATTAATATAAATATTAAAATAAATAAATTTCTAGTATTGTTGAAATCTGTTGGAAATAGGGGAGTTGGTAACCCTCGCTAGTATCTAGAGTTTTTATCTTTCACCTCCTAGATAGCCTTCTAAAAGCAACAACCAAAATATCAATATGCCCCCATATGACCTCGTATTTCAACAGGTTATGAGCCTCGGTTAGTGCAAGCTGCCTAAGTTGTTGTTCAGTTAGTGAGTACGTGAACTCATCGACCATGTCTATCGTCGTCGACGTCGTCACTCGGAAGCCTCTACGCGATAGAGCCAAGAATAAAAAAAAAGCACCGTGAATATGTGCCTCCGATGGAGGAAAGCGGTGCAGTCAAGTCAGGTTCAGGTAGTAGATTGCTACTGAGCCGAAGAGAGTCAGTCATCGTGAATAGATGAAGCAATGCATCAGTTATATTCGAAAGAGCCAGAAACGAGGCTAGAATGCCAGAAATGACGCAGAAACGAGGTCATTCTGAATGAATCCGACAGATCTTGAATAGCCTCGAATGAGGGCAAACGGTGTAACAAAAGCATAGCCACCAGACCGTGAATAGCCTCGAGCGGGGACAAACGGTATAGAAAAGCATAGTCATCAGACCGTGAATAGCCTCGAGCGAGAGCAAACGCTATACAGAAGTATAGCCATCTGGAATTCGTGAACAGGTCTCTGAATGAGGGCAAACGAGGTCATCTTGTCAGGTGACGGGGAAGCCTGATCTGCTTCATATGATACTGCTTCGTGTAGAAGTCGAGAGAGCTTGAAAGCTTCAGAAAGAGAAGCTTAAAGGCTTCGAATTTTGGTTCATGAAGACTTCGATTCTCAAGAAAAAGTGTTGAAAATAGAGAATTTGATAATCTTCGCTTCATAGTAGGGCTGGTAGGGCTGAGGCTCGCTGATGAAGTTTTCACCTTTCATCTTCTGAATAGCTTTGTTTATTTCTTGTTGTGAAAACTGAAAATAACAACTAAAAAGTATTGTGATTGTGATTGTAATTTATACATTCTTGTGACATCGGTTTAGGCTCGACTCATGAGAGACTCTATGCTATTTATATCGAGTGAACAAAACTCTCTGAAGAAGAAAATCACTCGTCGTCTATACGACTGCTTCACGCAGCCGAAACAATGAGATTGACACTGTGTTATCAAGTAATAAATCTATAGCTTCTATTCAGCGCGTGACGCTCGAGTAAACTCTTGATGAGCGTGTCTGTGCTGTTTGATTATGATGCATCGTCTTTGCTCTGCTCTTCATTGACGATATTCTATACAACGATGTCTCGATTCGATTCTCGATTCAAAGACGAAAGATGTTTTCTTTGCATTCGTGATGCTCGTGATTGTAACGTACGTAGAGCTGTGTTCTCTTACTCAATGATTGTCATTCATTGAGCAGAGAAATATGTGATGAAAGAGAGATGCACACGATGAGAAGATAGAGTGTGATTGTACTGAGTAACTCTTTTCTTCTCTTGATTTGACTTGTGTCACGTAGACGTTGAATGAATTTTTAGTATAAACATGCGATCGCAATCATTCAATGTGTCAGAATCGTGCCTAGATGATACAATCAATGAAGATCAGAATTGATAGTGCTTGATCTTTAGAGGTAGCTATAACTGAATATTAAGAATACAGAAGAAGATTGATACAAAAGCTTCTATTTATGTAATGTTCAGAGACTGCGCTAGGTCTGAAAGAAATGTGTTTGTGACACGAGAAGAATGTGATGTAAATGAACAAGATGTTGGTGAAAGAAAAGAATGTTGAGAAAGAAAAAGAATGTTGAGTCATATCTGAGTCATATCTGAATCATATCTGAGTCAAACCTGATGCGAATTGATTAGAGCTTCAGTCTTGTTCAGCCTTGATACGCTCGTAACATTATTTCCCCCTTCGAAAATTTATGTTCGCATGAATGTAGTTCATCTGCTCGCTTTTGTTGATAGTTATTTTGATATTTAGCGCGATTTGTTTGAATATAGCTTATGAAATTCATTCAAAACTTTCTCTGAGTCATCGAATTTCTCTTTATCGACATAGTATCATTCGTCGTCTCTATCTAGATCTGTTCATTTGACTTTGTACTGTATTTGATCTCGATAGCGTCTGAAGTTCAATATATCGTCTATCTCTCAATGTTCATCGTCTTCGATAGTGATTGATCTGAGTGATTCTGAATGCTGTTCTGATAGAGAGTTTTCTGAATACGATCGCAGTAGCTTCGAACTGAACATCGAATGCAGATGCTTCATGCTGACTGATAAACGAAGATGATAGAAGATACTCACTTTGACAGTGATTTGATAGAGATCTAGCTGTTTATCTTTCAAATCTTTGCAGAGTCTTGTTGTCTTGACGTTTCTAGAAGATAGTCAAACTCAGTCATCTACTTCATAAATGATGTCTCGTCTATGTTTATTGATCTGAACTTCGATGATCAGCTTCGTCTTTTTCAATTGTTGACGATCGAAGTTCAGTAGCTCTTTCATTCGATTGACAATATCATCTGCTTTTCTGACTTCAAGTCGTTCACGAGTTGTTTCGTAGTCAGTTGTATCTGAATCGAAACTCATTCGAGAATGAAATTCTTTATTGAAGTAGAAGAAGATCATTGAAGTGATCGAGAAGATATTGAAATTGTCACTGAACTTTATCATAGATATTCATTTGACTCAGTCGTTCTGCATGTAATTGCAGTAGATTCTAAGTTCGCGTTCGACGTCTTGATTGACTCGTTTCGATTGATCGTCGATCTCAGAATGATAGACTGTGAATAGAC
>JAABUZ0100001057.1_pt1 | contig 56314 bp, 57 predicted proteins | sample 5562091 | NCBI WGS metagenome assembly JAABUZ01 (sample SAMN12813069, study PRJNA571459) | rock metagenome | isolation source: Antarctica rocks | place: Antarctica: Victoria Land, Linnaeus Terrace sud | collected 2015-12-21 | reverse complement strand
GTCTCCTAAAACAGAGCAACGTTTTTCGAGATGCGTCGTCTGCTGGCACACTCATTATGGACTCAAACGTGCTCGAGCGAGAAAAGGGAATTACCATTCTCGCAAAGAACACCGCGATTACCTACAAGGACACAACCATCAATATCATCGACACGCCTGGCCATGCGGACTTTGGCGGGGAAGTTGAGCGCGTGCTTGGTATGGCCGATGGGTGCCTGCTGATCGTCGATGCGGTCGAGGGGCCGATGCCGCAAACACGGGTTGTGCTGCAACGGGCACTCGAACTGGGTCTGCGGCCCATTGTCGTGATTAACAAGATCGACCGCCCAAGTGCTCGACCTGCTGAAGTGATTGAGCTGACCCAGGATCTCTTTCTGGATCTGGCTACAGACTCAGAGCAACTCAACTTCCCAATTATCTATGCCATCGGGCGGGATGGTCGCGCCGGTCTCGACCCGTCGCACCTCGACCAGGATCTCACGGTGCTCTTCGAAGCCATCCTAAATTACGTTCCCGCGCCGGACGTCGATCCTGATGGCCCCCTGCAAATGCTGGTCAGTGCGCTTGACTACGACGATTACAAGGGCCGGTTTGCGATCGGGCGCGTGCGCCGGGGCCGTCTCCTGGCGGGAACGCCCGTCGCGCTGATCTCGCGCGAGCGCGGAGTCACGTCTGCCCGGATCGAGTATTTATTCCTGTCGCAAGGCCTGCGCCGCGTCCAGGTACAACAGGCAGAAGCGGGTGACATTGTCGCTATCGCGGGAATCGCGGATGCGGGCATCGGTGATACCATCGCCGATCTTCAAACACCTGAAGCATTGCCTGCGACGGAGATCGAAGCACCGACCGTACGGGTCACCATTGGCGTGAACAGCTCCCCCCTTGCGGGCCGGGAGGGCAAATTCTGCACCTCGCGGCAGCTCCGCGCCCGCCTCTTTCGCGAACTGGAAACAAATGTGAGCCTCCGGGTAGACCTGACAGATAGTGCGGACGTCTTCCTGGTGAGTGGTCGCGGCGAACTTCACCTTGCCATTCTCATTGAGACCATGCGGCGTGAGGGATACGAGTTTGAGGTGTCACGCCCGGAAGTCATCACGAAAGAAATTCAGGGGCGCCGACAAGAGCCCGTCGAGGAAGTTATGGTGGATCTGCCCGAGGAACATGTGGGCGCTGTCACCGAACAACTGAGCAAGCGTCTGGCACGGATGACTGACATGCGCCACGATGGCAAGGGCCGCGTGCGTATGGCGTTTCGCATGCCAACTCGCGGGCTGATCGGCTTCCGAAACCAGTATCTGACGCTCACACGGGGTGAAGGACAGATCGCCAGTCGTCTCCTCGGTTATGAACCATGGCTAGGCGATTTGAACGCCAGCCGCAATGGCCCACTTGTGGCATCCGCACCCGGTGTTGCAATGTCGCACGGATTGCAGAACGCGCAGATACGGGGGATCACATTTATCGACGCGGGCGTGGAAGTCTATGAGGGTATGATCATCGGAATGCAGCCGCGCGGCGGCGATCTCCCGATCAACGTGTGCAAAGAAAAACAGAAAACCAATATCCGCTCGTCCACATCTGAAATGACGGTCCGGATGACACCTCCGACGAAACTGAGCCTCGAACAGTCCCTGGATTTCCTGGAGACAGATGAACTGCTCGAAGTCACCCCGTTACACCTCCGTCTTCGTAAGCGACTCCTGACCGATCACGATCGATCGCGCGAGCGGAAGCGCGTACTCGTGGCCCGCCAGCCGTCCAACGACGCGGGGTAGCCATCCCCGCGCACTCGGCCCCCATCGAGCAATACTCGGGATGGGGGCCGAACCCATTGGCCGGTCACTCACTTACATATGCCCGTGCGCTTCGAGGTATTTTTCAGCATCCATGGCGGCACGGCAACCATCTCCTGCCGCAACGATAGCCTGTCGATACCGCACGTCGACAACATCCCCCGCAGCAAACACGCCAGGAACATTCGTCATCGTGTGCTGGTGATATCGTATGTAGCCCTGATCGTCCATGTCGATGTGCCCACGGAAGATGCCCGTATTGGGCTCGTGGCCAATCGCCACAAAGAGTCCCTCGACCTTCAACTCTGACTCCCGGTTGTCTGGCAGGTGGCGCAGTTTTACACCTGCAACAGCATCAGTGCCGACGACATCTTCTACCACCGTGTCCCAGATGAAGTTCAGCTTGGGGTTTTGCAGCGCTCGTTCCTGCATAATCTTACTGGCCCGAAGCGAGTTTCGCCGGTGGATGACATTGACTTTCGTTGCGAACTTGGTGAGAAACGTGCTGTCTTCCATCGCGACATCGCCCCCACCGACCACCGCGACTTCTTTATTGCGAAAGAAGAATCCGTCGCACGTGGCGCACGCGGAGACGCCCCGCCCGAGGAGGCGCTCTTCATTGGGCAAGCCAAGCCATTTAGCGGAAGCGCCTGTGGTGATAATGACCGTGCGACCTTCAATTCGCTGATCTTCCGCCATCACAACCAGGCGATGTTCATCCGAAAAATCAACCGAAGTCGCGTCTTCATAGCGCATTTCGGTGCCGAAGCGTTCTGCTTGCTTCGCCATGCCTTCCATCAGCTCTGGGCCCATCACTCCGTTTGGGAAACCCGGATAGTTTTCTACGTCGCTCGTCAACATGAGTTGGCCGCCGGACTGGCTCCCGGTAAGCATCACGGTTTTGAGACTGGCTCGTGCGGCATACACAGCTGCCGTATAGCCCGCTGGCCCTGAGCCAACAATGATCACGTCGTACACAACATACTCCTTGCCTGGATAGATCGATCGCGGATGGGCCGAACCATGGCAGATGCTCGCGGCTCAGTGCATAACGAAGCCGCCATCAACGTTGATGGCCTGGCCGGTGATGTACGATGCATCGTCAGAGACGAGGAAAGAGACGAGATTCGCCACATCTTCCGGCTGTTCGAGGCGCCCCATAGGAATACGCTGCGGCATCTCAGACTTGAGTTGTCCCGGTTCCTTGCCCAACAGTGCCCCACGGTCACGGTCAATGATGTCCCACATGCTGGTGTCGACGATACCGGGGCAGAAGGCGTTGACGGTGATGCCCCAGGGCGCGAACTCGACCGCCGCCGCACGGGCGAGACCGATGACGGCTGTTTTGCTTGTGACATAATGTGCCTGATATGGCGAGGCCATCTTTCCGGCAATTGAGGCGGTGATGAGGACCCGGCCGTGTCCCTGCTCGCGCATCGCGCGTCCGGCGGCCTGGACGCACAGAAAGACGCCCTTGACGTTAACATCCATCAGACGGTCCCAATCGTCGGGCGTGATGTCGAGGATGGGCTTCACTTGCAGAATGCCGGCGTTTGCGACCATGGAGGTGAGGCGTCCATACTGAGCCACCGTCGTCTCAACCATAACAGCCACGTGCTGCGGATCGGTGACATCCACCTGCCTGGCGCTACTCTGACCGCCCGCTTCACGCAACTCCCGTGCCACCCGTTCGGCGGCCTGCGTATTCATGTCAGCGACGACCACGGCGGCACCCTCAGCCGCAAGCCGATGAGAGATCGCACGACCGATGCCGCCGCCACCGCCCGTGACAATCGCTACATGACCGTCTAAACGTCCCGGTATCGACTTCACTCCCGGCCTCCCGCGTTGCATACTCCCATGCTTCCATGGTACCAGCAACGCTCGGTGCACACGCGATGATCGCGCCAACGCGTCAGATGTCGTTCGCTGGATATATCGTCTGCTATGGTAATATCGACGCGTCGGGCACGCGACTCCCAGATCACCGTGAGGCTGCCATGTCATCCGCTGGACTCTTCAACCCTACACGCGTCGCGCTCTTAGTCGTCGATGAACAGGAACGGCTCATGTCGGCCATTCACGAAGCTGATCGCGTGGTACGGAACTCCCGGAAGATGCTTCAGGCAGCGACGGCGCTCGGTATGCCCGTCGTATATACCGAGCAATACCCGAAGGGGCTGGGGGGCACGCTTCCCGCAATCCGGGAACTGCTTCACGAACAGCTTCCCATTGAAAAGACGGTGTTCGGCTGCTTCAAGAGCGCTGCGTTCACGGAGGCACTTGGAAAGTTCCAGGTTGACACACTCCTCATCGCAGGCGTAGAGACCCACATCTGCGTTTTCCAGACGGCCGCCCAGGCCATTGAGCGCGGTCTTTCCGTACATATTCTTTCCGATGCCGTGGGTGCGCGGACGCCTGAACGGCATTCGGTGGGCATGGAACGCCTCCGACAACTCGGCGCAGTCATCTCCGATACCGATATGGCAATTTACGAGTATCTTGGCGAAGCAGCCACGCCTCTTTTCAGACAGGTGCTTCCGCTCCTCAAGGAGTGATGCCATCGACTCGGAACGTGTCCTCTTCTGGCGCATCTCCCCCACAGCAACGCTCCGACTGGTTCCCTATATCTCGTTTCTGACTGCCCTCGTGCTCTACACCGCGACCGCCGCACGAACGATCACGTGGAGAAACAGAGGAACCGACGGAGGTGACCTGATTACCGCCGCGTGGACATGGGGCATCCCACATCCCACCGGCTATCCGTTCTACGTGCTGTTGGGACACATCCTCACGTCACTCCCGTTCGGTACGCCAGCATTTCGCGTCGAGCTGCTGTCCATTGTTCCCGCCGCCATTGCTTGCGGTCTTGTCACTTCGCTGGCACTCACGCTCACAGCGTCGGTTGGCACGGAAGGCGGGCAAACAGGCTTCGGTTGGTCGCTGGCACTCCGCCGCGCTGTGGCGGCCATCGGTGCCGGATTATGCCTCGGCTGTTCAGAAGTGTTCTGGATGCACGCCACGGTTGTGGAGACGTATGCTCTCAATATCGCGCTCGTCGCCTCCGCCCTGGGCGCACTGCTTGCCTATGTCAACGGGCAGCGTGGCGCGGAACGATATGCGCTGTGGCAGGGGTTGGCCCTTGCCAACCATCTGATATCGATCAGTCTCGGGGCTCCTGCTGGCGTACTGTTGCTGTGGCACGTTTTCCGGGGGAGCCTCGCTACGCGCCGCCTTATCTGGTCCATGATGGCCGCCCTCCCGGGCCTCTCGTGCTACCTGCTGCTGCTGCTGAGAGCTCGAACGTATCCGGTGGCGAACTGGGGAGTGCCCGTCACCCCCGACCGCCTGCTAGCGCACCTGAGCGCGCGTGAGTACGCCTATTTTCTGCAACCCGAATCGGCGCACGCGGTGCTCGTACACGTGCTCACGTGGCCAGAGCTTGCCCTCACTCAGTTCGGATGGTTTGGTCTCGGGCTCGCCGGTGTCGGTCTGACCTGGATAGCCATACGCAAACGGGTCGCTGGCGCGCTGCTGTTTGGTCTCCTCGGATCAAACATAGTGATCACTGCTCTCGACGCCGCACCAACGACGCCAAATTACTTTCTCGTCAGCTACCTCGTCCTCGCGTTGGGAATCGGCTGTGCATTCCAGCCGTGCACGAGACTGATTAAACACCAACGCGTGCTGCATCCCTGGCTGCAGGTAACGCTCACATGGCTGGTCGCTCTCGCACCGCTGGCCGTAGCCACCCAACTTGCGTTTCATAATGCACCGGTGCTGAATCTGCGATCTGACACGATCGCCGAGGAATGGATGCACTATACGCTGGCGCAGGCCCCACGACGGTCGCTAATTATTGTGTCAGGCGACGCCCAGACATTCACCCTCTGGTACGGTCACGACGTACTCGGTCTGTCACCCGACGCCATAATCTGGAGTCGTGAGCTCGCACTCTTGCCCTGGTACGCGGAGCTGCAACGCCGCCGATACCCGCATCTCGTCATTCCGTCATTTGTCGCTCGCGACGAGGATGGGCGCGTTGAAGAGGTGGTACGCGCAAATCTCGACGCCCGGCCGGTGGTGACGACCGAAGAGTGGCCCGTGCTGCTGCAGCACTATCAGTTCAGGCAGCTTGGCAATGTCAGCGAAATACGCCGCCGTTCGTCGGCGGACGTGGAGCGGAGAGGGTGGGATTCGAACCCACGAGACTTATCGTCTACCGACTTTCCAGGTCGGCGCCATAGGCCAGACTAGGCGACCTCTCCAGTGCCAGGGTACGCGGAGAGAGTGGGATTCGAACCCACGAGGCTTTTGGCCTACCGCTTTTCGAGAGCGGCACCTTCAACCACTCGGACATCTCTCCAACCTGGAATGATACCATGGCAGTGTACGCCAGACGCACGAAAAGCGGACGTATCGCAAGCAACCGTCACAGGAAAGGTAGCCTATTGCTCATTGGTACCTGTCGAATTACCCTGCATATCCCCCACAGCCAATCACTGAAACAGAAGCGGGGCACGGTAAAATCCGTGCTCGCACGCCTGCATAACGAGTTCAACGTCTCCGCCGCCGAAATTGACACACACGATGCATGGCAGGTAGCCACCCTTGGCATCGCCTACGTCAGCACCTCTGCCGCTCATGCGGACGAAGTGATTGCCAAAGCAGTGCGCTTTGTAGAAAGGCAGGCAGTAGACGCTGTGTTGACCGACTATGAGACTGAGATCGTGATGGCACTGTAGGTCATGGGGACATCTACCCACGTGGACCGAGCAACTGGCCCGCGCCGAGGGCGAGCAGCTTAGCAGCAAGGTCGGGCGCGGCACTGGGCCAGGCGTCTCGAGCGACACGAGTGCTGGCGCAGAGCAGCGTGGCGCCGTCGGGTGTAGCTACCACGCCGCGCAACCAAAGCTCATCACCATCGAGCACACCGTAGCAGGCGGTCGGCGTCGTGCATCCGCCGCCAATGAGTGCCACTGCTTGCCGTTCGACCTGTACCACCAGGCGTGTGGCTGCGTTATCAATCGAGCCAACGAGCTGGCGTAGCCCAATATCGTCGCCGCGAACTTCTACCGCGATCGCGCCCTGCCCGGCCTCGGGTAAACAGTCCTCGACCGGCAGATACTCCGTGATGGCGGCGTCGAGCCCGAGACGGTGCAGGCCGGCCGCAGCGAGAACCGTCGCATCGTAGTCACCCCTATCGACTTTGGCGAGGCGGGTCTCGACATTGCCCCGGATCGGGACATACTCCAGATCTGGCCTGAGGTGACGTAGCTGTGCCAGGCGCCGCTGGCTTGACGTCCCAATGCGGGCCCCGGGAGGTAGCGATGGCCAGCGTCGTGACTGATCCCGGCAGTGAAGGACGTCTCGCGCGTCTGCTCGTGGCGGGTATCCGGCGATGGTCAGTCCCTCGGTGGTCCCGGCTGGTAGGTCCTTCAGGCTGTGAACCGCCAGATCGATTGCGCCTGCGAGGAGTGTTTGCTCGATCTCCTTGACAAAAATACCGCGCTCAGTGAAGGCCTCTGGCGACCGGTGCTGTGACCGGTCGCCTGCTGTCGAGATAATGACCTGCTCAACCACGAGCCCCGGGTGCTGTGCAACCAGCAACGTTTCCACGCATGTGGCCTGCCATCTCGCCAGCGGGCTGCCACGGGTTCCCAGGCGCAAACGTGTTGAGGCGGTCAGGCTACACGTTCCTGCCGACCTGGCTTCGAGCATACGCAGCCAGGAACGCGCGGCCAGCGGCAGGAAGAGGAGCGTGTGTCAGTGCATCAAGTGAAGCGTTCACCAGGGTATCCGCCATCTGTTCGATGTAGGACCGGGAGCCCGACTCCACGAGTATGGATGCGACACGGCACACGTCGTCGCCGGTTATTGACGCCTGACCGAGCGTCCGCTCAAGAAACGTATGCTGCTCCCCGTTGGTATGCGCCAGTGCGTGCAACATGAGCGGCGTACGCTTCCCCTCCTTCAGATCAGACCCGACGGGCTTCCCTATGGCGGCTTCTGTCCCAAACATGCCAATGAGGTCGTCCTGAAGTTGGAAGGCGACGCCAAGGGGGATTCCGAAGGCGGATAGCGCGTCGTGCTGGGGCTGAGAAGCACCTGCCACCGTCGCGCCTAGTAGGAGAGGCCCTTCAAAGCTATATCGTGCCGTCTTCAGCCGATACATCATGAGCATGGACGCTTCGTCTTGAGTTGGATCGATGGCGCCCAGCACGTCCAGGATCTCGCCGTACCCCGTATCCGCGATCAAACGATTAAAGAGATGCTGTACGGCCCTTCTACGTTCTGAGGCGACGTCAAGTTCCACCAGCAGATCCTGAGCCAGCCCGCAGAGAAGGTCGCCAGCCATAATCGCCATCGCCTCTGCTACGTTCGCCACGGAACGTCCCGGATATGTCTCGCTCAGTTGTCGGCGATACCGTTCGTGAAACGTGGGCTGCCCCCGTCGCAGTTCATCCTGGTCAATAATGTCATCGTGCATCAGCAAGAAGGCGTGGAGTAACTCCATCGCCACCGCAAGGGGCAGCACCGAGTCAGGCGCCGGTTCGTCGGTGATGACGCGATACCCCTCCAGAACGAGCGTGCCGCGTATCCGCTTCCCACCGGCCAGTACATAACTCCGTATGTTGCGCGCCATCTCCTGGCCCAGCGGGCCGTAGCTCGCACTGAACTGAACCTGACTGTCAAGAATACCGTGCAGCGCCGACTCAATTCGCCGCCGGAGCGCGGCAAGATAGTCCGGAAGACCGGTATCGGGAGCCGTTCGAAGTGATTCAGACGTGGTCACAGACCAAGTATAACAGGGGCTCTGGCACTACCCTCGCTATTGAATTTGCCACCATATCGGGTATAATTAGAACATACATTCTATTGTTTTGCGGGAGGGTAGCATGTTTACGCCGGAACAGATCGAAGCACTGAAGCAACCACTGAGTGGGGAGAGGGTCAAGCAGCGTCGGCAAAGCGGGCGGCTCGTCTCGTACCTTGAGGGGTATGACGTCATCGACAGCGCCAATGAACTTTTCGGGTTCGACGGGTGGAGTTATAGCGTGCTCGACGTGCAGTATGTCCGTATGGGCGACATCGGTTTTTATCAGGCGACGATCAAGGTGCAGGTAGGTTCCGTCGAACGGACCGATGTCGGCTTCTGCGATGTCGCCTTCCAGCGAGATCGCGGTCTCGACAGCGCGATTGCAGACGCGTTTGGAACGGCGATGAAGGGTGCCGTCACCGACGGTCTGAAGCGGGCGCTACGTACGTTCGGGAATCAATTTGGCAACTCGTTGTACGACAAAGATGATCCGGCGCATGCGGCGGCAAGCGATGCGTCACATCAGCAAGGCGCAAGCACGCCATTTCGACCAGGGCAACCGGGCGGTGTCGCATCTGCCACCGCGAATCAGCAACATGCCGATGAACAGAGGGGTCCCGTACACGAGCCGACGATGTTTGATGGGGAAGCACAGGCGTGCCCGGGATGCGGCTCGCTCATGTCGTTGCGGTCCGGAACAACACGGGACGGTCGCCCCTACACCGCGTGGTTCTGCTCACAGAAATGCGGCCAAAAGCCACTCTGGATCAATGAGCGGAAGGCAAGCTAACCTCCCAGCACAGCGCCAACGGCAACCAAGCACTGGGAGATGTGTGACCGCTACTCACCGAAGTAACCACAGCCCAGCGGGCTATCACCGAGCATGAAAAGCATTCCATCCCCGTGGAACCAGGCGGGGAGCCCGCGAAGGCGGACTTTGCACGTCAGGCGCGACTTCAGTCGCTGGCCGTGCCCGACCACCTGTGAGGGATTATCAACCAGACGGTGATCCTCTTTTTCAGGGCAGCCATGTAGGCAGATCAGCCGTGCATCCACACGGACACATCGCGCTGAGGGGCCGGGGCACGGGTACGCCTGCCCCGACCCCTCAGGATGTACCGGTTATTTTTTGGCGTCCGGAATCAGAAGATCACCCCCCGGATACAGATAGGATGGGTCGTCAATGCGCCACTTATTCGCCTCGTAGATAACGGTCCACTTCGTCTCGTCACCGTACTCCCGTTTAGCAATGCCCTTGAGGCTATCGCCAGGCTGGATCTTGATCGTCTTCCCGGTCGCGGGTTCGGCCTTCTTCCCGAAGAAGGGCAGCTTCATGTGGCTACCTCCTGTGCCTGTGGCGTGAACCAGATCGAACGTCAGTTGTTCGATCCGCTGGATGCGTCCTATCACTCCAGAGTTCCCTGAGTGTAGCAGCACGACGCGTGCCCGACAATCGCCTGTATTCCTGTGCCATCTTCGTGGAACACCGCGACTAGTCGGACAGACGCCAGGACAGTATACTTGCCTCAGGAGGGCGCACTGTCTGGCGCCCCATGCATACGAGCAGTTCTGAGGATGGTGTTGGAGTGGCAAAGGCAATCCAGGGAGCGCGGCGGGCGCAACGAGCAAACCGAGCGATGACACAGCCCGGTCGTTCGTCTTCGGTTGGGGCCGTCGATGCCACACATGCGGCAACCGTGGCTGAGAAGGTCATGTCGGCACTCGGGGAAGGCCATATCACTGTGGCGATCGGGCAACTGGGCGGAGTCGAGCCAGCGGTACGTGCCGCGGCATTGACGTTGATCGCACAGAGCGAGCAGGGCGGGCTGCCTCCACTCAGGCAACTGGCCGAGCATCCAGGCTCCAACGTCGCAGCTGACGCGATCAGCGCGATGGGCCACCTGCAATCAGCGGAGTCGGCAGGCGCCCTGGCTGAACTCGCACGGTCGCTCCCGCGTGACCTCGCCAAGGGCGCCCGCCGGTCGCTCGCTCGTCTGGCAGCCGCAGGCGTTGACGTTCCGCCGCTGGCGCCCGTGGAGCCCATCTTCGTAGCGACCACATCGGGCGTTACTGATAAGCGCGCACTTCTCACCGCCGTAGACGGCCAGGGACTCCAGGCGATCTTCCTCGCCTTCACACACATGCCAGCCGGTTCGTTTGTAGGAACCAGCTTCGTTCACGAAACAGCGGGACTGTATCAGTTTTCTGTTGGAAAAGTCACGCAGACAGAGTTGCAGCGACAATGGGAGCGGTGGCTGCAGGAAGAGGTCGCCCCCGAATTCCGGCCCGTGGCCGTTCCATACGACTATGCCCTTTCCCTGGTTCAGCAGGCGGCGGACCGTTCACGCCAGAACGATGTACCGTTGCCCGATGACTACGAGAGCTGGACGGAAAGTGCGCCACACGCGGAGCAGCAGTATGATGCGCCACCGATGTACGCCGAAACAGGGGTCGACGCCAGTTCAGGGACCGACCTCGACCTAACGGGCACGGAAGCGCTCCTGGACGAGCCCGAAGTACGGTCGTGGGGATTTGCTCAGGACGCGGTGGAAAGCTACGTCGGTCGGTTCCGTGAACTTGGGCAGAGTCCAATTCTTCTCAGTCCCGAAACCACCCTGTCCCGTCAGCGCGCGCTGTACGCGGAGGCCGCAACAGCGTTGTTTACCGACGAGGTGCGGACCATCTTTCAACGCCGCCTCGAAGTCTCTGGATACGTCTTTCTCCACTCTGATCGGAAAGAAAGTGGCCGTCTGGCGGCAGTGGCCGCGGCAGCCATTGCCGCGACTGGACGAGCCATGGAAGATCAGCCGTTTGTGATCGGACTGATCGAGCGCAGTATTCAGGTGGCACTTGAGGCTGCTCCCGAGCAACCAGAGGGTGACATCGCACGATCAGCAACGGCGACGCTGGCCCTTGATGCACCCGGTGAGGACATCGCTCCTCCGGACGATTTGACAGCAACCGAATCCCCGGTGTAGGCTGAAGGGAGACATACAAGTACGGAACAGCACGCGCAGTGATGTCGGCGATTCCCGGTGGCAAGGAGGCGCGCCTGGTGCTTCCAGCCAAATGCAACCACCACTGTTCGTCATACCGAGTGAACGTCCCTCAGCGTCCGGATTGATTCTTGTTATGACTGTCCTCTACCGAGGCATACCAGAAAGATGAGGCGATAGGCATGGCGAGTGGAGTTGGTATACCAGCCGTACGAACCGGGGTGGCAGCAAGGCAGAGCAAGGTAGCCCGGCGAAACCTTATTATGGGCGTGCTGTTTGCCACACCCTGGTTGCTTCATCTGCTGCTCTTCACCGCATACCCCATCCTCGCGTCGTTTTATTACAGCTTCACCGATTTCAACGCGTTGCAAGCACCCGCTTTCGTGGGCCTTGAGAACTACCAGGAACTGTTCACCGGGGATCCGCTCTTCTGGGAATCGGTGGTGAACACGATTGTGTACGCAGCCATGGCAATACCAGCCGGCGTGATCTTTGCACTTGGGCTCGCGCTCCTGCTCAATTCGAAAGTGCGGCTACTCCCATTTTGGCGCACCATCTACTTCTTGCCGACCCTTGTGCCAGACGTGGCACTCGGGCTTATGTGGCTGTGGTTGCTCAATCCGCAATTCGGTATTGTGAACTGGATTCTTGGCATGGTCGGCATCCAGGGGCCGGGCTGGCTGGCTGACGAGCACTGGGCCAAGCCATCACTGACGCTGATCTCCCTCTGGGGTGTTGGCAGCACGATGATTATTTATCTCGCTGGCCTGCAAGATGTCCCCCAGGAACTCTACGACGCGGCCGATGTCGATGGGGCGAGCGTCTTTCTAAAAACAAAGAACATCACCCTGCCAATGATCACCCCGGTTATTCTGTTCAATCTGATTATGGCGGTCATCGCGATCTTCTCATACTTCACGGCTCCATTCGTCGTGAGCAACGGCACCGGCAATCCCGCGCACTCGATGATGTTCTATGCGATGTACCTCTATCGGAACGCGTTCACCTACTTCAGGATGGGCTATGCCTCCGCCATGGCGTGGATTCAGTTCGTGGTGACGATCGTCATGACGATGATCATCTTTGTCACCTCGAATCGCTGGGTGTACTACGGTGGGGACGAAAAACGATAACAGGTAGACCACCGCGCACCGTACTCCACGCATTGAATGCTGAAAGGATCAAGCACCATGGCAGCCCGCACGATGTCGAGCGCTGGCCCCAAGTGGCACCAGCGAAAGAGTGTACAATCGGTTTTGCGCCAGACAATGCTCCAGGTTATCCTCGCTGTTCTGGGGATTTCGTTCGCCATTCCCTTTGTCTGGATGGTGTCCACATCGCTCAAACCAGACGCGCAGATTTTCACCTTCCCGCCCGTCTGGATACCGAGCCCCATCCTCCTCAGTAACTATCCAAAATCGATGGCATTTGTCCCGTTGTTCCCCATCTATATTCGGAATACCGTCTTCATTGCCGCAATGTCGGTGGTGGGCGTGCTCTTCTCGTGCCCGCTTGCGGCCTATAGCATGGCGCGTATTCCGTGGCGGTTCCGCGAGCCACTGTTCATCCTGACCATCGCGACGATGATGCTGCCAGCACAGGTCACGCTCATCCCGTTGTTCATCATTTTCAAGAACATGGGGCTCGTTGGAACGTTCTACCCACTGATTCTGCCTTCCTTCTTCGGCAACGCATTTTTCATTTTCCTGCTCCGCCAGTTCTTTATGACCATTCCCAAAGAATTGAGCGAGGCCGCTCGTATTGACGGCGCCAGTGAATTTGGTATCTACGTCCGTATTATGCTTCCGCTCATCAAGCCCGCATTAGCGACGATCTCCCTCTTCGAGTTCATCAACCAGTGGAAAAATTTCCTCGGGCCGCTTATCTACTTGAGCAAGGCCGAGATGTACACGGTCTCGGTGGGACTCCAGCAATACAAGTACGAATACGACACGCAGTGGGCCTTCCTCATGGCCGCTTCGGTCATCGTGACATTTCCCATCATTGTTCTCTTCTTCTTTACCCAGCGCACATTCATTCAGGGAGTGACGCTCACGGGCATCAAGGGATAGGAGAGCACCGTGCGTATCACCGACGTTACCCGTGAAAGCTATAGCTGGCCGCGTCACACCCCAATTCGCAATGGTAAGCACATCTACACGCACGCAGGGCTCGGGCTTGTCAAAATACACACGGATGAGGGCGTCACTGGCATCGGGGTCGGCTCCACAAGCGGTATCGCCGGTGCCGCCATCGACCACTTCAAGCACCTCCTGATCGGGCAGAATCCCCTGAATCACGAGCGAATCTGGAGTCTCCTCTGGGTGCCGAAACTTGTGGGCCGACGTGGCATCACCACGCGCGCCATCAGCGCCATTGACATTGCGCTCTGGGATCTCAAAGGGAAAGTTGCTGGCATGTCTCTCAGTACGCTCCTGGGTGGCTATGCGGACCGCGTTCCCGTATATATTGCGGGGGGCTACTACGAAGAAGGTAAGGGCCTGACCGAACTTGCCCATGAGATGGTCGCCAACATCGAACTGGGTGCTCGAGCGGTCAAGATGAAGATCGGAGGCGTGTCCGTTACCGAGGATGTCCAACGGGTTAAGGCAGTACGAGACGCCGTTGGTCCTGACGTCAAAGTGATGGTGGACGCGAACTGTGCCTACCGTGCCTACGAGGCGATCCAGGTAGCACGGCGTATCGAGGAGTACGATATCTTCTGGTTCGAAGAACCAGTTGCCCCCGACGACTATGAGGGTCATGCACGTCTTGCCCGAGCAACATCGATTCCCATCGCAACCGGGGAAAACGAGTACACACGGTACGGATTTCGGGATTTGATAGCCCACGGATCTGCCGCCATCCTCAACGCGGATGCTGTCATCCTGGGCGGTGTGACGGAATTCATGAAAGTGGCGGCGATGGCCCAGGCACACGACCTTGATATTGCGCCACATGGCGACCAGAACGTCCACGTCCATCTTGTAGCGGCGATCAGCAACGGTTTGACCGTCGAGTATTATCGTGATTCGGTCGATCCGATGTGGCGCTCAATGTACCGGCACACCTTGATGTTGAACGATGACGGCACCATCAGTCCACCCGACCGGCCCGGATTGGGCATTGAGCCAAACGATGAGGCGCTCGCGCCGTATCGCGTCGCCTGACCACCCAGCAATCCTTTTCCTCGATGCCCCACGCTTGCCCACGTCATACCCCGTATGCTGACGCTGTGCTCAGTGTCAGCATGTTGACGCAGCCACGGAAACACTTATACTGATCTATAAGCGAGTGTTTATAGAAGTCGCTGATGGGGGCGAAGAGGTCACGTAGCGATGCTGGAACATCGAGAAACGGCGCTCCTCCTGCACGCACTTGCGGATGAGCATCGGCTGCGCATCATTGCGACGCTCGCTGGGGACGCGGAATTGAGCGTGCGAGACCTGACACTGCACTTGCGGCGCACCTACCCTTCCCTCAGCCAGCCACTGATCTCGTGGCACCTGCGTGTCTTACGCAAGCGCGAGTTGATCCGAATGCGTCGAGAGGGACGCCAGGTCTTCTACGCGCTAGACCGCAGGCGCTGGCATCTCCTCCGAGACATGATGGAAGCACTCGTCGTGCCCCACAGGCTTGACACAATCATCACCGGGTATGCAGACGAGGGACATCGCCCTCCGCTACTCCAGTCATGATCAACGCATCCAGGCGTGGTGAACGCCGGGAACAAGACCGAGGAGGCCGAAAAGCCGCGTGAAAATCGCTCTTGTCTGCCCATACGATTATGCCCGCCCGGGTGGTGTTCGCGACCACGTTGCCCATCTCGACGCGGAATTCCGCCGCATCGGCCACGATGTACGCGTCCTTGCCCCGTCATCGGACCCGCTACAGGACGATGTCCACTCGGAGGGCAATGTTATCACTTTGGGCAGAGTCACAGCAGTCCCGGCGAATGGTTCTGTAGCCAGGATTACCCTGTCACTTCGGATTTCTAAGCGGATCAAGCAGGTGCTCCGGCAGGAAAAGTTCGATGTTATTCACGTCCACGAGCCGTTACTCCCCGCACTTCCCATCACGGTCGTACGCTTTTCAAATGCATTGACGATTGGCACGTTCCATGCTTTTTCCCACTCGCATGCGGGCTATTTCTACGGTCGCCCGTTCTTGAAAAGATACATAAATCGGTTGCAGGGACGTATTGCCGTCTCCCGCCCCGCTCTTGACTTCGTCAGTCACTATTTTCCCGGCGACTATACGATTATCCCGAATGGCATCGATATGGCCCAGTTTAGTGCGCCCACCCGACGTTTGCCACAGTTCGATGATGGCAAGCTCAATATCCTGTTCTTGAGTCGCCTCGAAAAACGAAAAGGTCTGAAGTTCCTGTTGAGAGCGTTTCCGGCCATCAAAGCACGCGTGCCATCGGCGCGTCTCATCGTGGCAAGCGACGGGCCGTTACGGGCCCCCTATCAGCGCTGGGTAGAACGCCACCGGATACCGGATGTGGTGTTCACCGGTGGTTTTCCCGAGTCACAAAAGGCAGCCTATTTTGCGTCCGCCGATATCTTCTGTGCCCCGTCTACTGGCCAGGAAAGTTTCGGGATCGTTCTGTTAGAGGCTATGGCAGCGGGAAAAGCGATCGTCGCGAGCGACAACGAGGGGTATCGATCCATCATTTCTGGCGGTATTGATGGCTTGCTCATCGAGCCGAGAAACGAGCAAGCACTTACCGAGGCGATCTGCGGCCTCTTGCGGAACAAAGATATGCGTGACCAGCTTGGGCGCGGTGGCCGAGCAAAAGCATGGCGGTATGATTGGCGATATGTCGCCGTAGACGTGCTCGATTATTACCAGAAGGTCGGACATCGAGGAACAGCACCAACTATCTCCCTCGGAACGCCCATGCTGGAACTGCAGGGGAACGGAAGCTAATCGATGTTTGGACCAGACATTCAGCGGATGGCGCGGCAACTCATGCAATGGATCGTGCGGCCACTCATCGCGAGTCCTGTCACTCCGAATATGCTGACGGTCATCGGCGTGCTCCTCAGCATGGTGACGGCCGCGGTACTGGCCACGGGACACTTGCTGACCGGGGGCGTCCTTGTGCTCTTGTCGGGCATCTTCGACATGCTGGATGGAGGCCTGGCGCGAGCAAAACAGATGCACAGTACGTTCGGTGCCTTCTACGACTCCACGCTCGACCGCCTGTCGGAGTCGATCATCTGCTTCGGTCTCGCCTACTGGTTCCTTGTGCAGGAAATGCACAATGCCGTGCTGCTGGTCTTCATTGTCATCGTTGGCTCTTTGATGATCAGCTATGCTCGTGCTCGTGCCGAGGGCCTCAATCTGGAATGTAAAGTTGGCATGCTGGCTCGCCCAGAACGGGTTGTGCTGCTAGGTGGCGCATTGATCCTGGAACGATTCGTTAAGCTGCCCGGACAGTTTGGAATTCTCCTGGTGACCCTCACCGTCCTTGCGGTCTTTTCATTTTTCACCCTCGGCCACCGCATCTGGCACGTCTGGCGGCTGACTCTGCCCTCAACGCCGCCGCAGGCTGTCCACCTACCACGCCGTTGGCATCGGCGCGGCACGCGTGTCTAGCGCAGAAAGACGGGGTTAACGCTCGTGCGCTATGGGTTCGGGCTGCCTTTCTGCCGGTGCTACGGTGTGATGGACATTGATACCAGCCGGTCCCTCCTCCTGCGTGCAGGCTGTTTTGGCCCGACGCCGAAGTCGCACGCGCTCCCGGAGGATATTGACGTAACCGATGGCGGGTAGTGCCAGAAACAGGGTGGCGAAGAACACGACAGCCCCGATGATATGGCTCGGTGCCATGTGGCCAACTTCTATGGGAACACGCTGCCCTATCAACGCCCCGGCAAGCAACCAGCAGCCAGTCCAGACCAGGCTTGATAGCCAGCTATACAAGGCAAAAACGGGACCGCGCACACCAAAGGCGCCCGCAATGGCACTCGTTGGATTTCGAAGCCCCGGGAAACAGCGCCCGATGACGACACTGCACGCCCCATACCGATCCAGCCATCCCTCTATGCGGATCACGCGCGCCGGTTCTAAACCGATGTAACGCCCATACCGGTGCAGGGCGGGACGGCCCAGCCGTGTCATCACACCATACAGCAACATGGACCCGACCCATGTCGCCATAGTCATGGCGAGCAGCGTGGGAAACAGTGCGGCGCGCCCGATACTGATCCGATAGCCAAGGTAGAGCAGGAGCATATTCCCGGGAAGGGGGATGGGCGCACCGCAATCCTCGATAACAATCAGGATAAACGCGGCGATCAGGGAATGGTGCCGCAATACGGCAAGGCTAGCTTCAACGAGTGCGTGAAATGTAGTCATCTTAATATTAAGTATACAATCGTTCGGAGCACCTCGGACCGGCTTTCGGTACATCGTGTGTAGCAGACGCGGGATACGATATCGGTTGGGCGTCACAACCGGCGCTTAGTGGGAGAACACTCAGGAGTATGGCTACCCTCGCCCCAAAAATCTTCGAATTCGTGCTCGCCTTTTTCATTGCGTATGTCGTTGCCCTCTGGGCCAGCTTGATCGTCTGGACGTTTCGCGACATTCAATCACGAACCAACGACCTCCTCGTGCAAACACTGTCCACGCTGTTGGTGGTACTCTTTAATCTCCTCGGGCTGGCCATCTACTTCATCCTTCGACCACACGAAACATTGACAGAGGCCTATCAGCGGTCGTTAGAGGAGGAGACGCTTCTCCAGGACATCGAGCAAAAAGAACTCTGCCCGGGCTGCCGTCATACCATCGAAGATGAATATCAGGTCTGTCCGTACTGTCGCACCCGCCTGCGCCGCGAATGCCCGCACTGTTCCAAACTTCTGGACCTGGACTGGAATGCGTGTCCCTACTGCACCCGGCAGGTCGGGGCGGAAGTTGCCTGACGACCAGGCTGCATACGTCCCGGTCAAGCACTGGCCTGCCTCCGAGCAGCCGCGAGAAAAGCTTCAGGCATACGGTGCCTCCACCCTGTCCGACGCGGAGTTACTGGCCATTCTCTTGAGAACGGGCCTGAAGGGCGAGTCCGTGCTGGCCCTCTCACAACGTATTTTGCAAGCTCATAGTGGATTGGGTGGCCTCGGTCGGGCAAGCTTTGACGAACTCGGAAAGTCCAGGGGCATCGGTGCGGCCAAGTGCTGTGACATTCTTGCCGCTATCGAACTGGGGAAACGATTCCTCGTACGTCAGCCGGACGAGCGGCCGGTGATACGTAACCCCCAGGACGTTGCCACCTACGTATGGCCGACGTTACTCACCCTTGATCATGAGGAACTGCACGTAGTGCTGCTAACCACCAAGCACCGCATCCACTCCCACCACGTTGTCTACAAGGGCAGTGTCAACACGGCGGTAGTACGCATCGCGGAAGTCTTCCGTGAGGCTGTTCGATCCACCTGCCCCGCCATTATCGTGGCCCACAACCACCCGTCGGGTGATCCGTCTCCGTCGCCAGAAGACGTGGCGGTCACGCGTCAAATGGTGGCCGCCGGCAAACTCCTCGAGATCGAGGTACTTGATCATCTTGTCTTTGGCATCACGGAGTTTATCAGTCTGAAAGAGCGGGGTCTCGGGTTTGGTTGATGGCCGCGTGCTATCAGAGTCCGTACAGTTCGCCATATTTCGTACGCAAATAGGTGGTCAGATACGTCGGGTTAAGCGGCTCGCCCGTCACACGAACGATCAACTCAGAAGCCGTGTAAGTTCGCCCGAACTGGTGGATGTTGTCCCGGAGCCACTCGCGAAGGAACACAAGATCCCCTGAGCGCAAGCGGTCATCAAAGTCGGGAAACTGCTTCCGGAGGGTGGCATACAACTGTGCCGCATACAGGTTTCCCAACGCGTACGTAGGGAAGTAGCCGAGCGCACCGAACGACCAGTGAATGTCCTGAAGGACGCCATCCGCGGCGGTGGTTGGAACAATCCCCAGGTAGTCACGCATTTTTGTATTCCAGATATCTGGCAGATCCGCTACGCGCGCATCGTTACCAAACAGCATGGATTCAATCTCGAACCGCAGAATGATGTGGAGATTGTAGGTGACTTCGTCGGCCTCGACGCGGATCAGCGAGGGCGAAACGACGTTCAGCGCCCGCAGGAAATCGTCTCGCTCGACGTCCCCGAGTGCATCGGGAAAGGCGGACTTGAATTGGGGATAGAAGTATTCCCAGAATGGATCACTCCTGCCAACGAAGTTTTCCCAAAGACGCGATTGCGATTCGTGAATACCGAGCGACGTACCAGAACCAAGGGGCGTTCGGGCCAGAGCAAGAGCGATACCCTGCTCATACAGGGCATGGCCGCCCTCGTGGATGGATCCCATCAGCGCGGAGGCTCCATCACGTTCCTGCACTCGCGTCGTAATGCGTACATCCTGTGGGTGAAAGCTGGTGGTAAATGGGTGTGTCGAGAGGTCCTGCCGCCCCGCTTGAAAGTCATAGCCCATCGATTTCAGGACGTCAACCGTGAAAGAAAGCTGTCGGTCTGGGTCATACCGCCGCTCAAGGATCGCGCGGTCGTGTGAGCGGAACGACGATTGCAGATCCCCCAGCAAGCGTACGGTGTGTACGCGGAGTCCCGCGAACACTTCCGCCGTTTGCGTTTGGGTTAGGCCCGGCTCATACTCATCGAGCAATGCATTGTATGGCGTTCCCTCGTACCCTACGCAGTCCGCCACTTGCTTCTTGAGTTCGACCATCTCAGATAATGCGGGCTGGAACGCTCCAAAGTCTGAGATTTCCCGCGCGTGTCGCCAGATTTCAATACCCCGGCTTGCCGCTTCAGCAACGCGCTTTACGAGCTCGGTAGGCACTTTGACCGCGCGGTCACGCTCGCGCTTTAACTCGCGCACCATCGCGCGCTCCGTTGCCGAGAGTACCGAAGGCGGCGCGTCGCTCAAGCGGGCAACAAGGTCGCCAGTTGCGGGATGCGTGAGGCGTTCGTGATAGATGCCCTGTAGCGTTGCCAGTTGAAACGCACGTGAGGCAATGGCTTTGGCTGGCATCATTGTTTCCTGATCCCACGCGAGCACGGCCGACGCGGCACCGATATCGGCAAGTTCTTGTGCTCGTTCGATCAGGTCTTCCATCGCTGTCACCGACGATACTCCCCTTTTACCATACCGTTCCACGTGCGGCATAAGGCATTAAGTATACCCGTCTCGCATGTACATAGCCGCAAGACATGAGGAACATGGACCTTATGGGAATGTGGGTATGTACGCCAGAAATTTCAACACGTCAAAGCCGTGGTGTCCCGCCGTGGTATACTCGCCTGCACCTATAGCAAAGACATATGGCGTCTCTGCTAAGGTCATAGCACATAACCCATGGTCAGGAGGGTCCTCGCGATATGGCGCCGTCGTATCCATCGCTGATGGCTCTGTTGGAGGACAACCCGGGGAAGGCTCCTCACTGCCCGATGTGTGGCAACACAATGCGGCTTACCGACAGCACCGGCCCCCGCTTCACGTTTACGTGCCCGAACTGCGACCATGCGGAATATTTTTCGCGCGCCCAGTTGGGAAACATGTGCGGTATTGTGCCAGCAGGCGACGGCTGGACACTCCGTTAGCGGTGGTTTCGAGCGGTACCCAGAGCGATACCGCCACGCGAGCACGCCTGTCTTGCAGTAGTGAAGAGCGTGACGAACCAGATAGTCAGATGAAGGACCAGGGAATCAATGGTGGCTACAGAGTTAAAGATGACGGAACAGCGTGGGGAAGATACGCTGGCCAAGATCGTATCCCTGTGCAAACGACGCGGCTTCGTCTACCCGAACTCCGAGATCTACAATGGACTGGCGGGCGTCTATGACTTCGGGCCACTGGGGATGCTCCTCCGCAGGAACCTGAAAGAGCACTGGTGGCGTACGATGACACAGTTGCGAGACGACTGCGTGGGCATCGAGGGCGCAATTCTGACCCATCCGCGGGTCTGGGAAGCCAGCGGTCACGTTGTGAGCTTCTCGGATCCCATGGTGGACTGCAAACAGTGCAAGCGCCGGTTTCGTGCCGACCATATGCAGGAACAGGGATCTACGCGCTGCCCAGAATGCGGTGGCAAGTTCACCGAGCCAAAGCGCTTTAACCTCCTCATGTCCACCCAACTGGGGGTGGTTGAGGGAGAGAAGATGACGACGTATCTCCGTGGAGAGGCGTGCCAGAATATCTACCTCGATTTCAAGAACGTCGTTGACTCAACCCGCATGCGGTTACCCCTAGGAATCTGCCAGATCGGGAAAGCCTTCCGAAACGAAGTCACGCTCGGGCCCTTCGTCATGCGCCAGCGTGAGTTTGAGCAGTGGGATATGCAGTGGTTCTGCAAGGCCGAAGAGATGCAGCACTGGTACGACCACTGGCAGCGGGAACGGTTCGCCTTTTATCAGCGATTGGTCAACAACCACGATCATCTACGACTTCGGCAGCACGCGCAGGATGAACTCGCGCACTATGCGAAAGTCGCGTATGACGTGGAGTACGACACTCCAGGCCTGGGCTGGAAAGAGTGGGAGGGGATTCACTGGCGCGGTGATTGGGATCTTTCGCGCCACAGCGAGTACAGCGGCAAAGACCTGAGCTACGTCGATCCCGTCAGCAACGAACGCTTCCTGCCGCACATTGTGGAGACATCTGGCGGGGTGGATCGCACCTTCTTTTTCGTGCTCATGGATGCCTACGCCGAAGAACCCGACAAGGACGGCGTCCGCGTCGTGCTTCGTCTGAAAAAGCACCTTGCACCCATTAAGGTCGCCGTACTGCCCCTATCGAAAAAGGAGCCACTGCAAGAGCTGTCACGCTCCATTCTGAGGACGCTTCGGCCCATCTGTACCACACAGTACGATGAAAACCAGGCCATCGGACGACGATACCGACGTCAGGATGAGATCGGCACACCGTACTGCGTCACCGTGGACTTTCAGAGCCTGGAGGACCAAAGGGTGACGGTCCGCGACCGTGACACGATGGCGCAGGATCGCATCGCGATTCCAGAACTTGCTGATTTTTTACGTACCCATCTCGCCGCTGATCAACTCGCCATCGAGGTTGGCTAGTTACATCTTCGCTTGTATGCTAGGATACCGCGAGACCTAACGCTCTAAGTACGATGCACGTCGAGCAAATGGGAGAAGATATCTCTGTGGCTGCAGATGGTGGAGTTGCACGTATTCCCCTCTTTGCTGGTATGCAGCAGGCCGATATCGCTCGACTGGCTACCAGAATGCGCCGTCGCACCTATCGGCAGGGCGACGTGATCTTTCACAAGGGCGATCCCGGCTCGATGCTCTACCTCGTCGAACAGGGGCAGATCAAAATCTTTACACCATCGCTCGAAGGTCGAGAGGTCGTTCTCTGTCTTTTCGGCCCAGGAGATTTTTTCGGCGAAATGGCGCTGTTCGACGATAAGCCACGGTCTGCCAGCGCCGAGGCCGCGACGCCCAGCACACTCCTCACACTTCAGCGAGACGACTTTCGACAGGCGATGGTGCAACACCCCGCCATGTCCCTGGCGGTGATGGCCGCGCTCGTGAACCGCCTTCGCCGCACCGATGAGATGCTCGAAGATGCTGTCTTTCTGGATCTCCCTTCGCGGCTCGCGAAGAAATTGCTCGAACTCGCGGAAAGCCACGGGGTGCCTACCGACACCGGGTTTGATATCGACCTGCGCCTCTCACAGCAAGACCTGGCAGACATGGTGGGAGCAACGCGAGCACGGGTTAACGAGGTGCTGGTATGGTACCGGGATCGGGGCATCATCGGTATGCATCGCAGCCATTTCACCATCCTGAAGCCGGATGGGTTGCGACGGATCAGCCAATAATACGGCGGTGGCCGTAACGCCCTTCCCCCCTGCGCAGGTCGTTGCCTGTGCTACATCCCCATGATGTTATACCCAGCATCCACGTGGAGCACTTCTCCGGAGATGGCCTTCGCCAGGGGACTGCACAGGAACAATGCGGCATCGGCCACTTCCGACTGTTCAATGTTGCGGCGTAAAGGCGCGCGCTCTTCCACATGGCGCTCCATCGCACTGAAATCGGCGATAGCCCTGGATGCAAGGGTGCGCATCGGACCAGCGGAGAGCGCGTTCACGCGGATGTTCTGGGGGCCCAGATCGGCGGCAAGATATTTTACGCAGCAATCGAGCGCCGCCTTTGCCACTCCCATGACGTTGTAGTTCGGAATGACCCGTTCGCCTCCAAGATAGGTCATCGTCAGGATGCTTCCTCCGCCCTGTTTCACCATCAGGGGCGCGGCGGCGCGTGCAAGCTGCGGCAGCGAAAAGGCACTCACTTCAAGGGCCATCCGCCATCCTTCACGACTGGTGTCCACAAACCGGCCTTCAAGATCCTGTTTCTGTGCAAACGCGAGACTGTGCACCAGGATATCCAGGCCGCCAAACGTCTCCCCGATCTTCTGGAACACCGTTGCTACCTGTGCATCGTCCATGACGTCACACGGGAGCAACAGGGCATCAGGCATGGTGGACGTGAGCTGCCGCACATACTGCTCGACCCTTTCCTGATACGCGAACGCGAGCCGTGCGCCTGCCTTCGAAAGCGCCTGCGCTATAGCCCACGCGACGCTCCGATGGTTGGCCACGCCAAAAATTACCCCGGTTTTGCCGGACAGCAAGCCTTCCACGCGCGGTGCCCTCCTCCACGGTTCAGATCATCATTGTTCGCTGCACGGCATTTCACGGATACAGTATAGCGCCTTGGTGCTTGCCTGGTGGCAGTGACGCGGGGTCATTGCTACAATGGACCCGCGTAAGATCGCTATCAGTCAGAGATCGCGGGGTGGGTGGTGGTACAGTTCGTTCGGGTTGCGGCGGTTGATGATGTCCCGCCTGGCACCCTGAGAACGTTCCTGATGGGTGGTTTCGCTATCCTGGTCGCCAATCTCGATGGTACCATCGTCGCCACGGCTGACATCTGTACCCACGCGCGCTGCTCGCTCGGTGCGGGCGAACTGGTTGATGACAACGTCCTGTGTCCGTGTCACGGGGCTGAGTTCAATCTGCACACAGGGCACGTGGAGGTGGGGCCAGCAACCACCAGCCTTGACGTCTACCAGGTGCGCATCCACCATGGCAGCATTGAGGTCGCGGGCGTAGACCAACCATAGCATCATCATACGTTCCGCGCACCTACAGGAGAACAACCATGACAACGCTGTATGAACGTCTCGGAATCCGGCCGCTGATCAACGGTGCAGCGACGTTGACGAGGCTGGGCGGTTCTCTCATGCCACCATCAGTCGTCCGCGCCATGGCCGAGGCAGCCGAGTCGTTTGTCGAGCTGACCGTGCTTCAGCAGCGCGCGGGTGAATACATTGCGCGGCTCACACAGAACGAAGCTGCCTACATCACCAGCGGCGCCGCGGCTGGCCTCGTCCTCGCAACGGCATCATGCATCACCGGACCCGACGACACACGGGTCAAATCACTCACCGACTGGACGTGGCGTGGCGGACGCGACCAGATCATCATCCATCGCTGCCAGCGAAACGGCTACGATTTCGCGGTTCGGCAAGTGGGCATCGAACTGGTGGAGATCGGCACGCGCGAGTCCACCGCGCTTGAGGAACTGACGGGGGCCCTGAGTGATCGCACAGCGGCGGTTGTGTACTTCGCCGGAGCGCACTACGCGCCGGGCGCACTGCCGCTTGATGCCGTGATCACGCACGCGCATCAACGGGGTGTGCCAGTGATCGTCGACGCGGCCGCGCAATTGCCCCCACCTGACAATCTCTGGAACTTCACGAAGGCGGGAGCCGATCTGGTCGTCTTCTCGGGCGGCAAGGGTTTATGCGGGCCGCAAACCAGCGGGCTGATCTTCGGGCGGCCCGACTTGATTGCCGCGTGCGCGCTCCACGGCAGCCCGAACCAGGCCATCGGCAGACCGATGAAAGTGGGGAAGGAAGAAATTGCGGGCATCGTTGCCGCAGTCGAACACTACCTCCAACTCGATCACGTGGCAATTGCCGCTCAATACGAACGGCAGGTGCAGCATGTGATAACGGCTCTTCAGGACGTACCGGGTGTCTCCGTCGAACGGTCATTCCCGAGCGAGGCGGGTCAACCTATGCCGCGAGCACTCATCACGCTCGACCCCGAGATGCTCACGATTTCATCCGTGCAGGTGCTGAAAGAACTTGCGGAGGGAGATCCGTCTATCTTCCTGTCATCGGCACACACGAACGGCATGTACATGAATCCGCAAACGCTCAGCGACGGGCAGGAACGGGTCATAGCCGCGCGTCTGCATGCGCTCCTGACGCGCACACAGGCACGCGGCGTAACAGACGCGCTGGTATGACAGGCTTCACACCCGCCCCTTCATCCGGAGCATAACCAGGTATGCAAGGGAGCGCCAACCGAGAAGCAGGGACCCATTCGTGACCAGTGCGACGATAGCAAAGCTCATCGGAATCCCCCGTCGGAGCAACAGCGCCCGGAAAAGCAGTGCCACGGGCCAGGCGAGGAGCCACGCCAGCGCGGTCTTCGTCACCAGGCGCTTCAGGGTCATCCCGGTCATGCAACTCATAGCTCCAGTCGGAATACCCACGAGCATCCAGGCAACGAGAAACGGCGCAGCGGTGCCTGCAAGTCCACCGAGTGCGCTCCATCCACCCGCCTCGTCGTGACTGGCACGTCCCACCGCGGCAAAGGTGAAAAAGGAGATGATGTCGCCCACAAGAAGTAGCGGCTGGACCGCACTCCGGGCTCCCCGCCTCATGTCTATGCCTTTCTGTAGGCCAGGACCGATCAGTGCCGTATCATCCATTCCCACAAGTGTAGCCTGGGATCGTGTCAGGAGGACGGCAAACCCATCGGTTCGGTCGGCGAGCGGGCGCACACGGTCGTTTTCACGTCCGGGGGGCGCACGCTGATGACGACCACTGAGTCCGACACTCCAACGAATGGCGAGCCACCACGAAGAACCCTCCTATCGTTGACGCGCGATCTTTTTTTTGAGGTCCGCATTTCGGCCATGGCCTCGCGCGCGGGCTGGCACTGTGTCGCCATGCAGGAGTATGTGAACCCAACTGAGGTGGTGCCACGTGTCCGCCCGGATATCATCCTCGTCGAGCAGCATGCGCAGGGAAACCGGTGGCTGGAAGTTATTCACGCGGCCCGCACAGCTGACCACGGCCCGATCCCAGTGATTGCCTTTGGCTCCCATATGGACCTGGATGCCCGTGACGCCGCTCTTGCTGCCGGCGCAACTACCGTCGTCGCAAATTCTCGATTGTCGCGAGACCTCCTCTTGCTCCTCAACACGTATGCGCCGACCGCTTCCACTTCCCGTTGATGCAGCGACCCTCGGCGACTCGTGTTCCGAGCCGCCCCCGGCGTTGCTCGTGCAGGGGATCGAGGAATTCAACCGGGGTGAGTACTACGCGTGCCACGAGACCCTGGAACTGTTGTGGCGAGCGGAGCAGCGCCCGATCCGCCGACTTTATCAGGGCATACTCCTGGTCGGTGTGAGTCTCTACAAGGTACTCGCCCAGCGGAACTATGGCGGCGCTGTTGGGCTGCTCGAACGCGGTCTGAAGCATCTCGAAGGGTTTCCACCGGCATGCCATGCGGTTGACGTCCACAGCCTCGTATCCGATGCACGCAGGTACCATACGTCATTGATCCAACTGGGCCAAGACTCCTTTCAAGACCTGAAGCCAGATATTGTCCCCCGCATCCGATGGGTTGACGACCGCGCTGGTTACCCTGTCCAGTGAGTGACGTGATCCACGACCGCCCGTCCAGCCGTAGTTAAAGCACAGGCGCCGAGCAGTGCCCTGTGCGGGTGTGTGGCTTCACTCTGTCGGGCGCCATCTGTCCGTACACGGGACATGCCAGGTGATCGAGAGCGGAGAATCATCCACCACACCGAGCAGCGACCAGAAAACATTGCAGGAGGCATGGGTTGTCGGCGGATAGTGACCAAAAAACTGACGATGGCATGGCGGTACCCATCGTGCCCATGACCGCAAAAGCGAAAGGACCACGATCATCGGCCTTCTATGCCGAGATTGGACGCAAGGGCGGGTTGTCACGGAAGGCCCAGCAGCCAGATTATCAGGCGCTTGGTCGCAAGGGAGGGGAATCGCGGAAGGCACAGGGCGTGGATTATCGGGCGTTGGGACGAAAAGGTGGTGAGTCTGTACGGACGCAACGCGGTTCAAGGTTTTATGCTGAGATCGGGCGCAAGGGTGGCGAAGCACGCATCGATCGACTGAAGGATCAGCTCGCCCCAGAGTAATGATGTCGTAGCTCGTGGACAAGGAACGTGACGGCACCGCCCTGCCCCGGAGTGGCGTGCGATGCGGAAGGACTGCGAAGATACTATGCACCACTGTCGTCCTTGATTAGCTAGGGTAGGTGTCTACGATGTCCGGCCTGAGCCCACGTGTACGAACTGAATTGCCAGGTCCACGCGCGCAAAAAGTCCTCGCAGAAAGTGCGCTGTACGAACCGCGCTCCATGAGCGAACAGGTACCCCTCGTTTGGGATCGTGCCGAAGGTGTCTGGGTCTGGGATGTCGACGATAACTGTTTCCTCGACTTCACATCGGGCGTCCTTGTTGCCAACGTAGGGCATTCGCACCCCGAACTCACTGCCGAAATGCGAGATCAGGCTGACCGGGTCGTCAACTGTTACGACTTCCTCAATCCATACCGTCCCGCGCTTGCGCGAAAATTGGTCGAAATCACTCCTCCGAACCTGGATAGAGCCTTTATACTGACGACAGGTTCCGAGGCGACAGAAGCAGCCATCAAGGTGGCGCGAAAATATACGGGGAAGTACGAAATCGTCGCGTTCGAGGGCGCATTCCACGGTCGGACGTACGGAGCGCTCAGTCTTGGTGGCAAACGCAGCGGCGCGGGCAATGCTGGCTTTGGGCCCTACCTCCCCGGTGTGGTGCATGCGCCGTTCCCCTACGAGTACCGCTGTCTGTACTGCCGAAACCGTGGCCACACCTGTGACCTGACGTGCTTCGATGGATTTGAGCATGTCGTGGAAACGCAGTCCGAAGGTAATATCGCGGCTGTCATCACCGAAACATATCAGGGCGGGGCTGGCTCAATTATCCCGCCAGCGGCATGGATGCAGCGACTCGAACAGTGGTGTCGCGCACACGATGTGCTGCTGATCATCGATGAGGTACAGGCAAGCTTCGGCCGAACGGGACGTCTGTTTGGCTTCGAGCATTATGGCATCACACCAAACCTCCTCTGCCTTGGGAAGGGTATATCCAGCGGACTACCTGTCGCAGCTCTGGTTGGAGAGTCGCGTATTTTAGACTCCCTCGGTCCTGGGACGCTTTCGAGCACGCACGGTGGCAATCCGTTCTGCGCACGCGTCGCGCTGAAAAATATTGAGATCATCATGCGCGACCGCCTGTGGGAGAACGCCGCAACGGTCGGAGAGCAGATGCTTGGCTCACTACGCCGACTTGCCGACGAGGTGCCGTGGATTGGTGATGTTCGCGGACAGGGGCTGGTCTTCGGAGTCGAGATTGTCGAGGATCGTGGGACGCGGCGACCAGACGCCGCGCGCACCAGAGCCCTCATCGACGCCTGCTTTCAGCGCGGACTGCTCATGATCGCGCCCATTGGGATGCACGGGAATGTCCTGCGCCTCGCCCCGCCTCTGGTGATTACGGAGGAGCAGGCCGCGGTTGGCATGGACATTATGCGGGACGCGGCCCTGCACCTTGCCTGACGTGTCGTCGCGTTACCGTTGTTTGGCCGCCCTGGTCCGACGCGTAACCGACGGTACTGCGGGTGTTGCCCCTGCAAGATATCGCTTGCGCTGCAACTCCGTCTCGTAGTCGGCCAGCAAGCGAGGGCCACGTCGATAGATCCAGATGAGTCCGCGAAGGTAGAAGAACGCCGACCCGACGGCAACCACGTACAGCCAGATACGCCACGACAGTACGGGGAGATCGAAGGATCGGAACATGATGACGATAAGCCAGGAGAGCCCTATCCCACTCAACCACCAGGAGAGCCCATCCAGAATAAACAAATGTACCGGATAACGACGAAAGCGGACACGCGACGCAAGGGCGAAATGATAGATCGGGATGCAGAGCACGGCCAGACTGGCCACGAGCACCGGTACATAGTAGTTGAATGCAGGGCCGGGCGACTCAAAGAGATACCTCGCCAGAGAACGAAGCCAGTCGGGCATAGGAAGATGACCCTCCAGGTGCTGTTAGCGGTCGATGAACAGAAGCTTTACCTTACCACGTAGGCCCAGCTTCTCAATGTGCTCGTCCACAATGCCGCGCGGGCAGAGTCGCAAGAAAAGTTGCATCGTAAGCAACACGAAGAAGCCGTCGGTCACCTGGCCGATGACCGGGATATCGTTGAGAAGGTCGAGGGGAGACACGATCAGCAGGCCCAGGAGCACAAGGAGGCCCTTTGCCACAGGTGATACCCGAGGATCTTGAAATAGACTCAAAGTCAGCCTCCCATGCTGCGCTAGCGCGGGTAACAGGCCTATAAGTCCGCCAATACCTTTTGGCAGTTTCGGAACCGATGGGAAGATGGCTTTCATGTGAGCGGCCCTTTCTGACGACATCAGGTCATATGACAATGCCTACAGCCATGTAGTGCAAGCAATCTCTATGCCCGTCAACTTACTGATGCTGGTGGAGAGGAGCAACCTTGCTGTCCACGCTTTTCAGAAAACGGTCAAATGCTCCTACCACCTGACGCTCGGTAGCAGCAACATCGCCTCCGTTATCGATGATTTCATCGGCAAGCCGCAGCTTGTCATCGACTGGCGCCTGAGCGCGCAGCCGCCTGACCGCGTCGTCAGAGGTCATGCCCCGACCGTTCACCAGGCGGTCGCAAGCCACGTCGTCTGGCGTCACCACCACCCAGAGGGCGTCAAGACGCGACGAGAGACCCGCTTCCACCAGTTTAATGGCCTCCACCACAGCAATGGTCATTGCCTCCATCGCCCGGAGTTGGCGATCGAGTTCGACCGTCACGTGAGGATGTACGGCCAGATCTAACCGGCGAAGCGCCTCGGGATCGGCGAAGACCAACCTGCCCAATGCCGCACGATTAATGTGCTGGTCGGCTGTGACTATGTTGGGGCCGAACTCGCTCACCACAGCCTTCCAGGCTGGCTGACCAGGCTCCATCAACGCACGCGCAACCAGATCGGCATCAATGTGATAGCACCCAAGCTTCTCCAGCATTCGGCTCACCGCCGTCTTTCCGGAGCCGATTCGGCCTGTGAGTCCAATTGAACGAGCCATCAGGCCGACGGGGAGGCGTGCGGCGACGGGTCGATGAGTGCTGCTCCCGTCAGCGGGTGCTCGGCTGCCATGGTCAGCACCGATAGCGTCGCCGATGCGGCGTGGGCGCCCGCCTTCGCGAATTCAAGCAGATGACGGGACGAGGTTACCCCTTCGGCGATGATCTGGCATTGGATGCTGTAGTACTCAAACAGTTGGGCGAGATCGGTCACAACGTCCCCTGGATCAGCACCCGCCGCCAACAACGGCTCAGCCAGAATGGAAATATATGCGGCCCCCGCCGACGCCGCCAGCAGACCCTGAGCGGCGGAGGCAACGCAGGCACCGCATACCTGCATGCCTTCTTCCGTGAGCTGCGATATCGCACTGAGCCCGTTCGCCGTGACAGGAACACCAGGAATCGCATTGGGCGCGTCCTCAGCCCAGGCACGGCTCTGTGCAAGGATCACTGCGGTTTCCCGGTACGGGAGCATCGCTACGACCGGCCCGCTGAACGTGCGCGAAAATTCGATGACGAGTGCGGCATACGTACTTCGTTTGGCTTCAGCGAGCAGCATGGGAGAGGTAACCAAACCACCGAGGATGCCGAGTTTGGTCGCGGCCCGCACTTGATCAGTACGAGCAGTGTGCAAGAACAGGCGCACGCGGCCTCCTACCTCGAATGATGCACCGTTTTGAACCGGAGCGCTGGAAGTATAGCAGGAGCATACTGGCGCTTGACACCGCACCAGTGTGCTCCGTACACTTAAAGTAACGGTCGTTAAGCCTTTACGGGCGCGTAGCTCAGCCGGTTAGAGCGCTTGGTTCACATCCAAGAGGTCCGGGGTTCGAGTCCCTGCGCGCCCACACAAGTATCCAGCCGGATTCCGGGCGACTAGTTTTGGCTTCCATGCAAACGCATCTGGCACCCCACGCGGAGTAATATATACTCCCGCGTTTCGCTCCCATCCTGCAATGGCCGCCCCAGGAAGTGGCGCCATTCGCCTGCTGTTGCTCCTCGCATCACCACCAGTTGACGCGGTGTCATGGCGTCCAGGATGTGTTGCGTCTGTGCGAACAGCGTGAGCACGTCGGTCGCTGGTCGATGCTGATGGTAACCGAAGTGCGCTGCTCTGCCCTGCACGCTCTTTCCCCTCATATCTGCGCTTTAGACAACGATAAGGCAGCAAAAAACGTGCCGCAACACAGATTAGCCCGCCCAATGTCCGTGCTCGTTATTATAAGGAAAAGCGTCTACGGGGGGAGGACACGCATGGACGAGATTGTGCGTGGCGATTTCGCACCGAACGGTCGGCGGGATGAAGTTCGGCCACCCAGAAAGCAAGACGTTGAGCTGTACATCCGCACCTATAACACGTTGCTGCGCTCGTCCGGCAGCATTGGACTCAAGGCACTTGAACAGGCTCACTTCAACATAGACTCAAATTTGCATGCTCAGGCGGCATCTCCCGTGCTGGACATGTCGGCCTTCTTTTACAGCATGCAGCGGCTCCCGACCCACATCGCACGTGCCCGCCACATTGTCATGGGCCAGTCAGCTGCCGTCTTCGCCCAGCAAGGCATGCCCCAGGTGCAGATGTGGCAGCCGGTCACGGCGCCAGGAAGGCGACGCATCTGGTACTTCGATCCCGACAGCACCACGCTTGCCATTTTCATTGGCAGCCCCTCGGACGTTGATGACGTCGTGCCCACGATCGTGGCGTACCAGATCGAATGGAACAAGATCTACCGACTGTTGCAGAAAGAGCGCTCAAGCCGACTGGTAATTACCGAAGCGCTGCACGCGTCCAGCGAACTGCGGATGGAACTGGAGAAGCTAATTGTGACGCGACTAGGGATGGCCGCTGACGACTGGTCACGGCTATCCTCCATCTGGGGTGGCGACCTGTGGCCCACCCTCGCACTCATTGAGCAGAGCGAAAAAAACTTCTCGCTGCAGTTGCTCGGCGGGACGCACGTCGGCTATGCGCGCTCCGCACAGCACTGGTGGGGACAAATCTCCGATGTGCTCCGCGACCGGGGGCTTGGCAACCGGCCTCTCTACTTCGTTTCTAGCAATCTCCACAGTCTGACAAACCTCATGTCGGGCTTTGTGTTGCAAAAACGGGATGAACTTGAAGCGTATATCGAAAGTTCTGAAGACCCGCTGCTCCGCACAGAACTGGCACAGCTACGCAGCGGAGGAAGCCCGCGCTCCCAGGAAAATTTTCTCTACTACGCCGCGCGGAAGTATCTTTTGCATCCCGGCCGAGCGCACCTGGTTGAGGAACGACGGCGAGAGCAGGAAGCCATAGGAATTGTTACCGTGCACAGTGGCCGAGGCCTGGATGTCGATGCTCAGATTATCGATATTTCCGCTCTCCGGGGGGCCAACGTCGATCCCCGAATCAGGATCCCTGGTATGGAAGGCCTTGCTAAGTCCGACGCGATTATCCTCAATATCGACTACCCGCTGGGACTCGGCGCCTATCTGACATTCCGTCAGCTTGCGGAGCACGTCGGAGATATGAGAGGCATCTACATCCTGGGAAAAGCAGCCACGCTCAATGGAAGCATTGGTGACGTCATGATCGCCAATGTTGTTTACGACGAGCACTCGCAGAATACCTACTGGATACATAACTGCTTCACGGCACGCGATGTCCACCCCTTCCTGGCTGACGGCTCTGTCCTCGACAACCAGAAAGCAATTACCGTGAAGGGCACATTTTTACAGAACAACCATTACCTTGACTTTTATTACCGTGAGAACTATACCGTGGTGGAGATGGAGGCCGGTCCCTATCTTGACGCGCTCTATGAGTACCTTCACCCCACGCGATACCCCACAGATGAACAGATCAACCTGGCCCAACTTCCTTTCGATGTAGGACTGCTGCATTACGCGTCGGATACGCCGTACACGAGCGCGCACACACTGGGTGCCCGGAGTCTTTCGTATCTGGGTATGGATAGTACCTATGCGGCGTCCGTCGCCATCGTCCGTCGCATCCTTGCCGAAGAACTGCGCCGCTTACGAGTACCAGCACCCGTCACTGAATAAACGGCAAGGGCTGCAGTTGCGGCGTGCGTCCACGGTGCACGCCGGGTCAAAGAGGGCCGAGACCACAAACTTGTGAACGCAATCTCGCCGGTGTTACCATCGAAGCAGGGTACCGGCCGGTGGATGTGGACAGACGAAAGTAACCATGGACTTGTACATTGCGCCCGAAGTGGTGCAGCGATTCCCGCGGATCTTCGTGGGCGGCGTCATCGCACGGCACGTCAATAATCGGGCGGCAGCGGCAGAAGCGGCGTCTTTGCTCGCACACGTTCAGCAGCACATCCGCGACGACAGCGAGACCGTACCTGATAGCGTACACGCGGCCTTGCGACGGTGGCAGGAGGCGTTTGACGAAGCGGGGTTCGACCGTCGGTATCCACCGTCAGTCGTGGCCCTGTATCGTCGCATCGCCTCCGGGGAATCCATACCGTCTATTAGCCCGGCAGTCGATATCGCGAACGCTATCTCGCTCAAGTACGGATTACCCGTCGGGGCGCACGATATCTCGTCCATACAGGGCAGCCTTGGAATTCGATTGGCCGGCGAGGGATTGCACTTCGCGCCGCCGGGCGGTGACGGCGATGAGATCGTGCCCACGGGAGAACTGGTCTATGCCGACGGCAAGGAAGTGCGCACGCGTCGCTGGGTCTGGAGGCAGTCGCGCCATGGGCGCGTCACGCCTGACAGCACAACCATCTTTTTCCCGATCGATGGCTTCCACGGCCAGACCGACGACGCCGTGCGTGCCGCGGCAGATGAACTTTCTGACCTCGTCCAGCGCTTGTTGGGCGCGAAAACGCGGACCATCTTTGTACATGCCGGGCAGCCGAGGCAGCCAATACTGCGGTACAGCCTGACGGGGCAAGTACCTGTCCATGGCGATGCTATCGATGAGGTGCTCGGTCGCGGTGTGGTGGACGTCATTACGCGGCAGGAAATCGAACCACGTCTACGGAATGGCGAGAAGCTACGCGTGAAGCTCGGCTTTGATCCGACCGGGCCGATCATTCACATCGGTCGCGCTACCCGCCTGTTCCAGCTCCGTCAGTTTCAGCAGATGGGCCATACGATCATCTTCGTGGTAGGAAACTTTACCGGTATGGTGGGTGACGCCTCCGACAAAACCGCGAAGCGGCAGATGCTCACGGCGGAACAGGTCCAGGCGAACATGCACACATACGTCGAGCAAGCGGGCAAAGTTCTCGACATGTCCAGGGTGGAAGTTCGCTATAACGCGGACTGGCTCAGCGAACTGCGCATGGCAGACGTTATCCGCATGGCGTCCGAGTTCACCGTGGCGCAAATGATCGAACGTGAGAATTTCATCGACCGCTACGGGAACGGCAAGCCGATCGGTCTGCAGGAGTTCATGTATCCCCTCCTCCAGGGCTATGACTCTGTCGTGCTCAAGAGTGATGTCGAAGTGGGCGGCACCGACCAGTTGTTCAACATGCTCGCGGGCCGGGTGCTCCAGCGTGCGGCGGGTCAGCAACCGCAGGCCGTCATCACCGGTCCCCTTATCGACGGCACGAACGGCGAAAAGATGTCGACAAGTATCGGGAACGTCATTAACCTTCTCGATCCTCCGGAGTCCCAATACTTCGGCGTGATGCGCATGCGTGACGAGATGATGATTGTCTATTTTGAAACGGGTACGGTGGTCCCACTTACAGAAATTCGAGACATCGCGAACCTGCTGGAAGACGACGCAATCAACCCTATCGACATCAAGCGGCGTCTGGCACGCGAAATCGTTTCACAGTTCCACGGGGCGGACGCCGCGGCGCGAGCGGAAGCGGAATGGGACCAGCAGGTACGCGGTGGGGGCATGCCCGATGATATCCCGACGCGATCCCTGCAAGGTGGCGCACTGCCGCTCGTTGACTTGCTCGTGTCATGTCAACTGGCCGCCACCCGTTCGGAGGCCAAACGGCAGGTCGAACAGAAGTCGGTCACCATTGATAACACCCGCATGGACAATCATCAGCAACTCATCAAACCGCGAGACGGCATGATCCTCAGGGCGGGGAAAAAGAAATGGGCGCGCGTGGCACTGACACGTAATTCCACACACGCGTAGGGAAAGGCAGGGTGGGATGATCAAGGTAGCGGTAATCGGGTGCGGAAATATCGGCGCGATCCATAGTCGGATGTACCGCGAGCATCCTGCCGTCACGCTGGTGGCCGTATGCGACATTATCGCCGAAAAGGCGAATCGGTTCGCTGAACGTTTCGGCGCGCGGGCGTACACGTCCGTGTCGGAGTTGCTTCGTCATGAAGAGATCGATGCGGTCAGTGTCACCACAGCGGGCGAAGAGAACGGCTCCGACCATTTTACCCCCACGATGGAGTCGCTGTTGGCAGGGAAGCATGTGCTGTGTGAGAAGCCGCTGTCAAACCGCCTGGACCAGGCACGCGAGATGGTGCGATTCGCCGCCGAGCGTGGCCTTGCCCTCGGCAATAACCTCAATCATCGTTTCACGCCCGCAGCGGTACGCGCCCGGACGTTGATCGACGATGGTCGGATCGGCACGCCGCTTTTCATCAACTTCTCACTCTGGATCCGCAACCCCAAAGACTCGCCCTGGTTTCATATGCGGGCATTGCACACCCACTCGGTAGATGTCATGCGGTACTTCGGCGGAGACGTGGAACAGGTGCAATCGTTTATGCTCCATGCTCCCGGCCGTCAATCGTGGTCGACCGCCTCGGTCAATATGCGCTTCGCCAACGGCGCCGTCGGCCACCTATGCGGCAGTTATGATATGACAACGATCCACCCCTTCGAGCGGTGTGAGGTTGGCGGAACGGAAGGTCGTTTCGTGATCGAGAACGTCTACGAGCGTCTCACCTTTTACCCGCACAAGTCTCCTGAAGCCATGGTCATCAGTAATCCCATTATGGGTGGAGTAAGCAGCTTTGACGACACGTTTCGCAGCCGCATCGCGCAATGGGTCGAACAGCTACAGTCGGGAGAGCGACCGATCGTGGCGTCAGGTGAGGAAGCATTCAAGGCGCTGGCAACGGTAGAAGCGGCCATTCGATCACAGGAGCAGGGTACGATTGAATCGGTGACGCTGGAGTAGTATCCCGAGGCTCACGGCGCGCGGGATAGGTGCAGGAGACGTGCCGCGCCGATCAGGGCCGCGTCATTGCCCAGCGTGGATTCGGCAATGCGTACCTTCCGGTTACAGGGCAGCGCGCGGTTTCGCACCATGTCATCGAGGATCGGAAGCCAGAGCGGCACGGCAAACCTGGCCAGCCCACCTCCCAGTACCAGGACCGCGGGCTGCAAAATGTTAACGAGCGACACCACGCTAGCGCCCAGTTCCATCCCTGCCTCGCTCACAAGCCGCTCGGCAACAACATGGCGCTGCACCGCAAGGGCAAAGAGGTCGCTCGTCCGCTCAATGACCAATCCCCGTGCGCGTGCGCGTTCAAGGAGAAATGGCCCAGACACGTACAGTTCGAGGCAACCACGGCCGCCACAGTAGCATGGGGGGCCATCTGGATACACGGACATGTGGCCCAGTTCCGCAGCGCCACCCCAGGCCCCGAGTAGCAGCCGTCCGCCGCTCACCACACCACCGCCCACACCGGTGCCGAGCGTCAGGCAGATGTAATCGCTTTCCCCCGCCGCGATGCCCACCCACCCTTCCGCAAGAGCGGCCACATTGGCGTCATTGTCAACGGCCACGCGATACCCACCCGTATGCCAGAAGTGGCCGCGCATTTGGAGTTCTGCCCAGCCAGGAATGTTGTCATCCGCACCCGCCACATTCCCTGTGGCTGGATCAATCTGAGCCGCCATTCCGATGCCAATGCCTTCAAGCACCCCATAGTTGGTACGCGCACGCCGCGTGAAGTCAGTCATGCGGTCAAGCGTCCGTATGGCGTCACCAAGCCGACCCGTTGGCACGCTGTCCTGTTCAAGGATGTTTCCCCGCCCGTCAACCACGGCCATGCCTGTCTTGGTGCCACCAATATCAAACGCAACCGTCGGGTGCCATCCACCCGCGTCATCTAGGACCGACGCATTCTGATCCAAGCTCACCTTGCACTCCTCTCCCGTGATGTGCCGTAGACCGGTGGTGGCGCCAACGCTGTGCGACGCTGCGCCTGAGCAGTGGCCAGGGGAGCAGCGCGGCTATCCGTCCACGAGGTCTGCTCTGAAAAAAGCGCGCACCGTTTGGTTGATGATGCCACGTTTCGGTGGTCGGGCGCGGCCAGCGACTGAAGTCGCGCCTGACCCGGCAAAGTCCGCCTTCGCGGACTCCCCGCGTGGTTCCACGGGGATGGCAGGCTTTTCATCCGGCGGGGGTGCCCCCACGGGGCATCGACGCTACCTGCATTCCGTCACAGCGAATCAAACAAGGAGGGCTGATGGTCGGGCAGGTGATAGGCTTCGATACCCTGTGTTGAAAGGTACCGCGCGAAGTCGGCGGAACCATGAACGGTATAGACGCGGCGCGCACGGCTCCCCTCGACATATTCGACGAGTTCGTCAAAGTCCGCGTGATCACTGAGGGGAAGTACTTCGTCAACGCCGTAGCGATATTTCGACCTCGGATCAAGACCCCAACCACTGAGAAAGATCGTGTAGGTTGCTGCCATCGCGCGAAACGGGGCAGTGCGATGGCATCCCATTGGGACCAACAGGACACGGCCCTCCACCGCATCCAAATCCAGGGCTTCATAGGGGCCGAACACTGTGCCATACGCTTCATAGGTGGGAAGATACTCCGCCACGGATGCATGCACCGCCACCCTCAGACCGTGGCGCGACAGCAAACACAGCGCCTCCTGTGCCTTCCCAAGTGCGTACGCCAGAACGATCGGCTGTTGTCCGCGGTCAAAAGCACGTTCAATCGCACTCACCAGTTGCTGTTCCAGAAAGGCACGGTCCTGAAACCGCCAACGAGGGTGGCCATAGGTGGCCTCCATGATGACGACGTCCGCCTGTACCACGTCTCCCGGCTCCACTCCCGGGCGCGCCCGTAGCTTAAAGTCACCGGTATACACCAGCCGACGGCCTGCCGGATCGGTGATGAGTAACTGGGCACTCCCCAGAATGTGCCCAGCAGGAATGAATTCAATGGTTGATTGCGCGAGGGGCCGCGGCTCATGAAACGGAATCGCGACTGTGGCGCGACGGCCCATGCGCTGATGAAAGAACCGCTCGGTGCAATCGGTGAGAAAGGACAAACGATGCGCCGCCATATGGTCGGTGTGAGCGTGGGAGACGAACGCGCGTAGCCGTCGCCGCCTGCTGTCCAACCAGAGGTGCAAGTCAGGGAGATAGAGCTCTCCCTCCTGAAACTGAATCCCGTCGGCCAGGGCACGGTCGTAGATGGCCGGGGACCGCTCAACGGCTGTCATCGAGTACCTTTCGCAACAGGTCGGGCCGATCACTTGCCACCGCTTCAAGATCAAACCCGACACACCGACGCATGTCTGCCTCTTCGTTCACCGTCCACGTTGCCACGCCAAGGCCGTATCCGCGCAACTCAGCAAGCAACGATGCCGACAGGAGCCGGTAGTCCAGTCCGACGACCGAAGCGCCACACGCGTGAGCTTCTGCCGCAACCCGTTGACCCAGCGTGCCAGACCCACCGGGCTGATGACGAGCCGAGATGAGTAAACCGGTGCGCGCGTCCGGATCTACCGCTCGGCAGCGTCCAAGGACGGGTGCGGAAAAGCTGATCATCAGCGAGCGATCACGGAAGCCGTGTGCATTGACCGCCTGGAGCACGCGTTCTTCGATATCCGGGTACGTACCCTGCTCTGGTGTCTTGATTTCGATCTGCAGGCCCGCGCGTGCGCCCACATGCTGAAGCACTTCTTCCAGCGTGGGGATCGGCTGGGCTGGGAAATTGCCACCGCCGAACCTGCTCGCGGCATTCGCCTGTTTGATCTCCGCGAGCGTGCAAGTTCCCACCGCGCCTGCTCTGTCGGTCGTGCGGCGCAGGTCCGCATCGTGCAGAACAATGAGTGCACCGTCGCGACTCCGGTGGACATCACACTCCACCCAGTCAGCGCCCGCTGCTATCCCTGCGTCGAACGCGGCAAGTGTATTTTCCGGTGCGAGGAGAGAGCCGCCACGGTGCGCCACACAAAGTGTCATATCATGAAGCGGTAGTCGGGCACGTAGGCGAAGCATAGCCATCGGCCATCATCGACGCCCCCTGACGCTGCCCGCCAAGGCTCCCGTGGAGCACGGACCGAGGAGAAAACGATATGATCGGTCATGAAACGTCCTTTACCAATCCGAGCCTCGATGCGATCACACGGTTGCTCCATACGACACACCGTATCGCAGTGGTCGGCCTCTCGAATAACACGGCTCGTCCGAGCTACCATGTCGCGTCGTATCTCAAAGATCACGGCTATGAGATTGTACCTGTCCATCCCCGCTGCACCGAGGTCTTCGGACAGCGGTGCTACGCTTCATTGGATGATATACCGGGACACGTCGATGTCGTGGATGTTTTTCTCCGTCCAGATGCCATCGACCCGATCGTAGACGCGGCCGTGCGCATTCGGGCCGGAGCCATCTGGCTCCAGGACGGTGTCGTCAACGAGGCAGCAGCACGCAAGGCGGTCGATGCTGGCCTTCTGGTGGTTATGAATCGCTGCATGTTGCGGGACCACGCGGCCCTGAGATTCGCTTAGATCAGGACGGGAACGCGGCGAGGGGATTCCGCGTCGATCATTCCATCACGGTGCGTGTTGTCGATACCTTTTCCCGTGGTCGCTGATGGCTCAACCGCCGTCTCCGTGACCTGCGCGTAGAGATCGACAATGCGCGTGGCGGCATGCTGCCAGGTGAAGTGTTCCAGTACTCGTCGTCTGCCTCGCGCCCCCATCGCCTGTGCTTCGGATTGATGCGAGAGTGCCCATGCAAGGTGGTCAGCGAGCGCCGTGATGTTGCCGGCCGGCGCGTAGAGCGCACAGTCTCCCATAAGTTCACGAGCCACAGCGGTGTCGTACACGACGGTCGGGAGGCCCATGGCCATGTAGTCCAGAAGTTTCCCGTTCCCTTCCGTTTTCGAAAGTTTGGCCGACACTGCCACGCTGCCCATGGAGAGGTACTCTGCTGCTTCTTCGTATGGAATCCTCCCCGGGAAGGTAACGTGATCGCTAATGCCGAGTTGTTCCGCAATGCCCCGGTAGGACACTTCGCCCGGGTACCCCATGAGAAGAAAGTGTGTCTGTGGACGCCGTGTGATGACGTCTGCGGCGGCTTTCAAGGTGTCGCTAATACCCTGGTACTCCGCTAGGAGGCCGATGTACACAACAATGTCGTGATCCGGTGGAATCCCATATTCTTCGCGCTTCCTTGCGACCCATGCCCGGCGTGCCACAGTCGGTGTGGTATCAAAGCGATGCGGGCTGACGCAGTCGGAAAGCTCGTGAACGATGTCCGCGGAGCTGGCATCATCCTTGAATAGTAATCCAGCTGCGTTTTTCGAACTGATCAGGACAGCATCGGCGTGCCGGTTAACCATCCGTTCGATGAAGTGTAAGGGACGAAACAGAAGACTCGACTCGGAAAGAAAGTGATGATCAATCATTTCCGCTGTCAGACTGCCCTGGTAATCGAAAACGACCGGTATACGGAGAAGGCGTCCGACGGCCAGCCCAATTAAGGCGCCTTCGTGCAAATGTCCATGAATAACATCAGGACGGGATCGTAGTGCCCGTACAAAACACTGCAGTGCTAGCACCGCATCAAGAAATATCTTTCGGCGCGAGGAACCAACATGGACGCGAGCGGTATGTGGTAAAAGTCGAGAACGACGAACCCGCAGTTGAGGGAGATCCCTACCACCAGGGTACGTCTCGATATCGATCATGTGCCCGAGCGACTGGAGTGCTTCAGCCTCTTCGAGGATGCGAACATGGCAGCCGTAGTCGGCAAAGAAGTGACTGGGCACCACAAAGAGTACACGGAACTGCTGCTTACCCATATGACTGCACGGCGTATCCTACCTGACCATAGCTAATCAGCAAAAGGATAGCAGGCCAGGTACAGACTTTCAACTTCACCAGCTAGCCGACTCCAAGTGAATACCGTGGCCATCCGGTCACGGGCTGATCTCCCGAGCATCTGAGCATAACGGCGGTCATGCAGCAATCTTAACGTAGTAGTGGTCAATCCTATTACGTCGTCAGGACAAACCAGAAGCCCATCATGACCACCACGAATGTACAGCGTGTTCTCGCCGACCGAGGTTGCCACCACGGGCACGCCAGCGGCCAGGAGCGCCGCGACCTTCGCTGAGCACCGGCAACGATTCAAAAAGGTGTCATCGAGCGCAACTAGCGCGACATGCGCTGAAGCAAACAGCGCGGGGAGATGCTCCGGTGGTATCCAATCGACCACAACCACACGGTGCGCGAATGGCGTCTTGCACAACAAATTCGACCAGACAGGGCGTTCACCGTGCAATGCTCCCCCCGCGATCGTTATTCGGAGTCGGGGTTCGGCCTCGAGCAGGCGCTCCAGGACAGGTATCACGACGTTCGGATTCATGTCGTATAAGCGGCTAAAGAGCAAAAGATGAGGTGCTCCAGGTGGCGGTGAGGAGAGAGCCAGCGGGACATCAGCGCCGTTCGGAACGCGAACCACCGATGTGTCACGTAGTTGGCGGACACGGCGTTCAAGTTCGCGGCTTGCGACCGTCACCGCGTCAGCGTGAGACAGGAGAAACCGCTCCTGCCAGTTAAAGAGGCGCAGCCAGGTAGGTGGATAGGCCACGAGGTCGTTCCATCCACCATCACCTTCCCAGTCATCGCTGTCGACCACCACTCGGGGTCGAAACCACCGGGGAAGTGCGAGGAGCAGTTGACAGACGATGCCTCCGTAACCTTTGGGCTTAAAGAGATGCACCATATCAGCGCGGTATGCGAGCACCGCGCACAGCAATCGCGCGGCAAGCAACAGATGCGAACAGAACGAGGTGAACCGCGGCAAAACGACGTTTTCCACGGTGACTCCGCCATCGCGGTATCGTCGCCCACTGTGCGCTCGATTGTCATACGGTGGCAACACGACATGTACCGCATGACCGCGGCTCGACAGATCACGCATGATGGGCAGGAGCCTGGCCGATACCGTACCTTTTGGGCTCGTGGCGAACGGCCCAATCGCTACAATGCGGAGTTGCCTCCTGTAAGTTGTCGCTGTACCCCTTGGGATCGCCAGTTCATGGTCGGGAGCCCCGGATGGCCGCAAAGGTGTCGCCTTCGCGGCGTACTCGTTGTAGTTGATGTTGTTACCTGCTTCCTGAGCTGTTGACTTTATTGTTCCGCTTCGGTATGATAGGGCAAATAGGAAGCAACGAACGGGAAGAGTACGCACCGGCGCGGTTCACAGAGAGTCGGCAATGCTGCGATGCCGACAGCCTCCGCCAGTGCTGAATGGTCCCGGGAGCTGCGGTCCGAGCTTCCCCTGCTCATCGGGGAAGTAGGCGCCGCCGGTGGTCCCTCCGTTATCACGGGACGCGGTATCGGCATGGCAGCGCCAGCCCGTACCGGCTACAAGGACGGCCATCCCCTGGCCGTCAAACCGGGGTGGCACCACGAGACAGCCTTTCGTCCCCGAAAGACGGAAGGCTTTTTTGCTGCCTCGGACACGGGAGATCAACGTGCAACCGATCGACGTCAACGCATATACGTACCACACACGGAAGCTCGAACTGGGAATTTCACTCCTCGAAGCGTTCGAGCGTCTCCACGCTCGGTTCGCGGCAGTCTTCCTACTCGAATCGCTTGAAAAAAACGAGCGCGTCTCCCGGTACTCCATTGTGGGGTTTGATCCGCGCCATCGGATTTCTGCCCGTAACTGGCAGTTGACCATCGATGGGGAGACACACGCATCAGCAGACCCCTACGCTGAGCTTCGGGCACTCATGGGCACCGCCCGTCTGCCACATGTTGGTTTTGTTGGTGGGCTCGTGGGGTACTTTTCGTACGAAGCGACACGGTACTTCGAGCCCGGTCTCTCCTTTCATGAGACTGAATTTCCCGATTTCGAGTTTGGCCTCTATCTGGACGGATTGATCTACAACAAGGTCACCGATGAGGTGTACTACTTTTATCTCGACGAGGATCGTGGGGCTATGGTGCTCGACGCGATCGAGAAGCCTCCAACCGAGGAGACCCTCCACGTGCAGTACCTTGGATCCAACATTGAGCGCGAGGAACATGCCGAGATGTTCCGGCGTGCAAAGGAGGAGATCCTTGCTGGAAACAGTTATCAGGTGCAGTACTCGCGGAAGTTCAACTATCGCTTATGCGGCTCGCGCCTTGGCATCTATCGACAACTGCGGATCGTCAACCCTTCACCGCACATGTTCTACCTGAAATTCGACGATCGGGAAGTGATTGGCTCCAGTCCCGAGATCGTTGTCCGCATGGAACGCGGACTCGTTGAGATCATTCCAATAGCCGGAACCACGCGGCGTGGCAAGACAGCCGAGGAAGACCGGGCGCTTGGGGAGGCCATGCTGCATGACGAGAAAGAGGTCGCCGAGCACATGATGCTCGTGGACCTTGCACGCAATGACGTCGGAAGGCTCTGTAGCTTCCACACGGTGCAGGTGCGACGGCTCATGTACATTCTGCGTTTCAGCCATGTGCAGCACATCGTGACCGACGTCGAGGGCCAGATCGCCCCCGACAAGGACATGTTTGATGTCTACGCCGTCGCGTCGCCGGCGGGCACGGTGACAGGTGCGCCAAAAATCGAAAGCATGCGCATTATCTCCGAACTCGAACGCGAGGGCCGAGGGCCGTATGCTGGCTCCGTTGGCTATTTCTCCCTGAGCGGCGACTGTTACTTCGCCATCGCCATACGCAGCCTGTTCTGCAATGGCGAGCATGGGTGGAGCCAGGCGGCAAGCGGCATCGTCTATGATTCGGACGCTGAGTACGAATATCAGGAAGTGGAACAGAAGGGCGCGTCGATGCGACGCGCAATCCAACTGGCAGAGGTGGCGGGATGAAGACGCTAATCATTGATAACTACGACAGTTTTACCTACAACCTGTACCAGTACCTGGGCAAACTTGGCGCCGATCCGCAGGTGTACAGGAACGACGAACTGACTCTCGCTGAGGTGCGTCACCTGGGGCCGGAACGCATCGTTATTTCTCCGGGCCCAGGATCGCCAGATGATCCCGCGTATTTTGGCGTGTGCCATGAGGTGATTACGGAACTCGGACCAGAGATACCGCTGCTGGGTGTCTGTCTCGGCCATCAGGGCATCTGCCACGCGTTCGGCGGTAGCGTGGTGCGTGCGCCGCTCGTCGTCCACGGCAAAACGTGGCAGGTGCATCACGACAGCAGTGGCATTTTTGCTGGCTTGCCCAATCCCATGAGAGCCATGCGCTATCACTCGCTCGTGGGACACGAGGAAGATCTTGCACCCGTGTTGCGGGTGACCGCGCGCACTCCTGACGGGCTTATTATGGGTATCCAACACCGCATACACCCGATCTACGGGGTGCAGTTTCATCCCGAGTCCATCGGCACGCCGCAAGGTCGCGATCTGCTGGCCAACTTCCTTCGCATCCAGGCGCCAGCATCACCGACCCCGGAAGAAAGTGGGCGGTAGTCCATGATCAAGGAAGCCATAGCGATCGTGGCGGAAGGCACGTCTCTCAGCGTTGAACAGGCACAAACAGTGATGCTTGAAATTCTTGAGGGTCGGGCAACACCCGCGCAGTTCGGCGCGCTCATGATGGCCCTTCGCCTCAAGGGTGAAACACCCGGTGAACTCACGGGCTTTGCAACGGCGATGCGCACGAAGGTCATGCCGGTTGCAACGTCCCAGCCCGTCGTCGACACGTGTGGTACGGGTGGCGATGGGACCCATTCGTTCAATATCTCCACCGCGGCCGCGATTGTCGTCTCAGCTGCTGGCGTACCTGTCGCCAAGCATGGCAATCGGGCCATGAGCAGTAGCTGTGGCAGTGCCGATGTACTCGAAGGACTTGGGGTGCCCATTACCCTGGGTCCAGTCCAGGTAGCACGAAGCATCGACATGGTGGGCTTCGGCTTCATGTTCGCTCCGATGTACCACCCATCGATGAAGTTTGCCGCGCCGCTTCGCCGTGAAATTGGCACGCGCACGGTCTTTAATATCCTTGGTCCCCTGACCAATCCTGCTGGCGCCCGGTTCCAATTAATAGGTGTCCCCAACGTCTACGTGGGTGAAAAAGTAGCGGCAGCCCTCGTCGGCCTCGGCACCGATCATGCACTTGTGGTGGCGGGTGATGGTGGAACAGACGAGCTCACGTTGAGTGGACCGAGTCACGTCTGGGAGGTGCGTGCTGGAGACGTGAAGCGGTACACATTAGAAGCAGCAGATGTGGGTGTCCAGTCGCATGCACGCGACCGGATCAAGGGCGGCGACGTCGCCACCAACGTCCGGATTATCCATAGCATACTGGGCGGCGATGAGGGCGCTCCGACTGACGCGGTCCTCCTGAATGCTGGCGCGGCGCTCTTTGCGGCGGATCAGGTTCGTTCAATTGCAGACGGCGTCACAAGAGCTCGCGAGGCCATCACATCCGGCGTGGCGTCTACGAAGCTGACGGACATCGTGGCAGCAGGCAAGACGTTATGACGGACATCCTTACACGAATCGTTGAACGGAATCGGCCCGCACTGGAGCAACAGAAAGCACGTGTCTCCCTGTCGGAGATCCGACATGCGGCGGAACATGCCGCACCGGTGCGACCATATCGTGCGAACCTGATGCGACCTGGCGTGAGTTTCATCGCAGAGATTAAACGTGCCTCCCCTTCAAAGGGTCTGCTGCGCCCTGACCTGGACATACCGGCACTGGCATCGTCGTACGGCGAACATGGCGCCGACTGTATCTCGGTGATTACGGAGCAGTATTTCTTCCAGGGGGATCTGTCACATCTCGGAGCTGCTCGCGAGGTGACGGGAGTGCCGTTGCTCCGCAAAGACTTCTTGTTCGATCTGTATCAGGTCTACGAAGCTCGCGCACAGGGCGCAGATGCCATCCTCCCCATCGTGGCGATTCTTGATCCTGTGCTGCTCGAAGACATGATTGCACTGGCCGCGAGCCTTGGGATGGCCGCGCAGGTGGAGGTCCATACACTGGATGAACTCGACCGAGCAGTGAGTGCCGGATCCACCATTGTTGGGATCAATAATCGTGATCTACGGGACTTCACCGTAGACCTTGCGACCACCGAAATGATGATGCGCCACATGCCACCAGGAGTGGTCACGGTGAGTGAAAGCGGTATCTGGACCGGGGAAGACATTGACCGGCTGCGCGCCTGCGGCATCGACGCGGTGCATATCGGTGAATCACTCATGCGCGCGCCCGACCCGGGGCTGGCACTCAGAAACCTGAGGGAGTCTATCGCAACCGTGGTCGCGCCATGATTGACATAAAGATCTGTGGCACCCGCACGCTGGCAGGCGCACAGCGAGCCGTGGAGAGCGGCGCGACCTACATCGGGTTCATCTTCGCGCCCGCGCGCCGGGCCGTACGACCGGCAGACGCCGCCGCGATGCTGCGATCCCTCCCCGGTCGATCCCACGTTGGCGCCGTCGGCGTATTTGTGGACGAACCGCCAGAACACCTGCTGGAGGTCGTCCGTCTGTGTCAATTAGATGCCGTGCAACTCCACGGTCACGAGACACCCGACTATGCGGCGCGTATCCGGACGGAGGTGCCCGTCATCAAGGTGTTCCATCTCACCGGCCCCGACGATCTGGCCCGGATGGCGCTGTATGACGTCGATGGATATTTCGTCGAGCCACTGGTACCAGGTCACTCCGGCGGAGCGGGCGTGCGTCTGGATTGGCGTATGCTGGCAGAGCGTCAACTCGACAGGCAGCCCTTCATCCTATCCGGCGGGCTGAATGCGACCAACGTGGGAGATGCAATTGCAACGGTGCAACCGCAGGGCGTTGATGTCAGCAGCGGGGTAGAAACAGACGGACAGCACGACCTGGATAAGATTTCGGCTTTTATACAAGCCGTGCGACGAACTATGACAGAAGGAGGAACCGGTGGCAACGACGCTGGTTGAGGCACGCAAGGGCTACTTCGGAGTCTATGGCGGGGCCTTCGTGCCTGAAGTGCTCGTGGCGGCACTCGCGGAACTGGAAGCCGTCTACGAAGCCGCCAGGCACGATCCGATCTTCCAGAACCGCCTTGCGGGGTTGCTGAAGGACTATGTCGGCCGACCCACGTCGCTCTATCCGGCCGAGCAGCTCAGCAAGCATCTTGGCGGGCCGCTCGTCTATCTCAAAAGAGAGGATCTTGCACATACCGGCGCGCATAAGATCAACAATGCACTGGGTCAGGGCCTCCTGGCCGAACGTATGGGGAAACGACGCGTCATTGCCGAAACCGGCGCAGGTATGCACGGCGTGGCTACGGCCACGGTGGCGGCGATGCTCGGCCAGGAGTGCATTGTCTACATGGGGTCGGAAGACATAGAGCGGCAGGCGCCAAATGTACAGCGGATGCGATTGCTCGGCGCCGAGGTTCGGGCCGTCACTTCTGGCAGCCGCACACTCAAGGACGCCATCAATGAGGCGATGCGCGACTGGGTCGCCACTGTGGACTCCACCTTCTATGTGTTCGGCACGGTGGCCGGGCCGCATCCGTACCCAACCCTCACCCGCGACTTCCAGTCGGTAATCGGTAGTGAAGCGCGGGCACAGATGCTGGCACAGGCGGGGCAGTTGCCAGGCACCGTTGTGGCGTGCGTCGGTGGTGGGAGCAACGCGATGGGCATCTTCGCGGGCTTCCTCGATGACCGCGATGTCCGTCTAGTGGGCGTAGAAGCGGCAGGCCATGGCCTCCATACCAACAAGCACGCCGCGACCCTCACAGCAGGAAAAATCGGAGTGCTCCATGGCGCGATGAGCTATATGTTGCAGGACGCGGATGGCCAGGTGATGGAGACGCACAGCATCTCTGCCGGTCTCGACTACCCCGGAGTTGGGCCGCAACACAGCTTTTTAAAGGACAGCGGACGAGCAACGTATGACGGTGTGACCGATCAACAAGCACTTGATGCGTTCCAGTTGCTGGCGCGAACAGAAGGCATCCTTCCCGCATTGGAGTCATCTCACGCCATTGCCTGGGTCATGGAACACATCATTGAACTTCCCAGGGATGCGCCGATACTGGTGAACCTATCGGGACGTGGCGACAAGGACATGCAGACCGTGCTTCATGCATTGGGGCTCGGCGGGGAAACTATGAAACATGAATCGCATTGATCAACTGTTCATCCGCGCCAGGCAGGAACGGCGTGTCGCGCTCCTGCCATATCTGACCGCTGGATATCCGGAGCGAGACAGCGCTCTCGAACTCCTGCCAGCGCTCGTCCGGGCGGGAGCAGATGGCATCGAACTGGGCATACCCTTCTCCGACCCGATAGCTGACGGACCATCGATCCAAAGATCGACTGCCGGAGCTCTGAGGAACGGCATGACAGTGGGTGGCAGTCTGTCACTGCTGGGCAACCTGCGGGCCCTGGCACAGGTCCCGATCATACCGATGGGATACTACAATCCCTTTTTACAGTATGGAGCCGAACGGCTCTGTCAGCACGCGGCAGAACACGGGGCCGACGGCCTCATCGTCCCCGACCTGCCACTCCATGAAGCAGCGACGCTGAGCGAGATGGCGCGGAGGTTTGGTCTCCATCTGGTGCTCTTTATCGCGCCAACCAGTACCGACGAACGGCTTCGACGTGTAGGAGAACTGGCCTCGGGTTTTGTCTACTGCGTGTCTCTTCGCGGCGTCACGGGGGCGCGGTCCGATCTGTCACACGATCTCGACGTCCTGCTCGACCGCGCACGCGCATACATTTCGCAACCAATCGTGGTCGGGTTTGGCATCAGTAAGCCAGAACACGTCGCGCACCTGCACGGACGCGCAGATGGCGCTATCGTCGCAAGCGCCATCGTCGATCTCCTCGACCGAACAGCTCCGAACGACCGCGCCGCGGCGGTCGAAGTGTACACGCGGACGCTCGTGGAGGCTGGTCAGCCCACCCCATCGGCCTGATCACCGCGTACTCGCGCCATCCGGAGCAGCCGCCGTGGCCACCAAGGCATGAGGGCCGTTCCTGTCGTCCAGGGGGCCTGCCGCACACATCGGCACACGGCAACACATCTATCATGTTAAGTCCGCGTCTGTACCTGCATCTACCCGCACGCCAAGGGTCCGAGGCTCGCTTCCCGACGTCAATACAGCGAGGGCGTGCTTGTCGCGTCGTGCCGAGGAATAAGGCGCTTAGCTTACGACTCGCTACCGTGGCTGCGTTCGATGAGCATCGCCCGCAACCGGACGATCTCCTCCTCGGCTCGCTGCCGTGCTGCAGCCTCCACCTGCGCCGCCTCCTCGGCTCGCCGTCGCGCTGTAGCCTCCACCTGCGCTGCCTCCTCGGCTCGCTGTCGAGTCTCGGCCTCCCGCTGACGGGCTTGTTGCTCAGCAGTCAGACGGTGCTCAAGGTCCAGTTGTACCGAGAGCTCGCGGCCAGTGTGTGCGTCCACGACGTCCAGACGGTCGGCACGCACCACGAACCGCACCGGCAGGACACGGCTGGCCACGCCACCATCCCAATCAACAGGCAATGCTGCTCGTGTCGCATCCCGTTGCAAGGTCCAGCCCTGGATGCGGGGATCCCGGAACCGGCCACCAGGATTGAAGACAAAGTATTCCCGGACGCCGAGCCTGGCATAGCGGGGCCACTTGTCCGACCGATCCGCCTTGAGGGAACTGTCGGAGAGGAATTCGGCCAGGAGGTCTGGAGGCTTGCCTTCAACCTCCGGGTTGTAGCCTGCACGTGCGGTATGCACAACCCCGAGGGCGACGAGCAGGTCAGGCTGGAGCTTGTCGTCGGGGTGGAGGGGGTCCATGTGCAGCCACGTCTCTCCACTGACGTAGCAGTCCGGTCCCGCGAACCGCGCTCGCAGCACGCTTTCGACGTGGTCTCGATCCCAGCGGTGCCAGTCAGTTGCCAACGGTTCGTCGTTGTCCTCCCATCCTTCCAAATGCATGGGATCGGGCACCCACATGCATGTGCCATCCTCCAATGTCACCAGCAGACCAGGATACCGTACCGCCATCGCTCACCTCCTAGCCGGTGGACTGCCTGCTGCTCAGTATACCCGTAGCATGCTCGGCTCTGGCCGCATCCGTGGCGTGCGATTCCCGGCCGGTGACGTGGCAGGCAATTACGGCGGTTAGCGAGTGGTTAACGACCGGAAAGCCGGTGGTGGTACAGGGCATCACTGACTCTTTGTTGGTAGGTAGTCCCGGTAACTTCGTCTGGAGTATTCTCTGGACACCCAGCATGCACCACCAGGCTGGCCGCCATCCTGGAGGAACAGCATCGTCCGGCCGTCCCGCCGACCGTAGTAACCACAGCCTTGCCGAGAATGAAAAGGTGCCACCGTTTCGACTGTGACCGCAGGCCACCACCGAAGACGAAAATCTCGCTATGCCTGTCGCACGACGTGGGGAATCCACGAAGGAGGGCGTTGCAGGCAATGCACTACGTTCCGTACAGTCGGAGACTCCACCAGCCACACGCCCATGAGGAACGGTCGCTTAATCCGGCCGGGCGCCTTCAGGTGTAGGTGGCTTGTTCTCCCGATCGTGCCTGTGATGTTCACCTTGATAGCTCGTGGCGATGCGAATTGATTGCTTATCACCGTGTACTTTGATCAGGTGAAACTTGTTGCCAGGGCACAATATGAAGTCCCCCGCCTTTACATGGATTGGCTCAGTCTCGCCCTCGATGGTCCACGACAGTTCCCCTTCATAGATATACCAGTGCTCATCAACCAGATGGTAGTGCCAATCAGTCGCTGTCCCTGGATTCTGGCAAATCACGGTGACTGCGATCCGGTCGTTGTTGATGACCTGCTCATTCCAGTTTGCGGGTCCACGTCGTGCTTTGATCTCCTCGACATTTACCCGCAATCCCCTGTCGGGATGCAGTGTTGGTGTTGCTAACGTCATTGCCATGCTCAGTCTCCTTTCGCTTCGGCCACTCCGTCAGCCAGAAGCATACTTATGCCCGTGGGACGCCCGCCAGGTGCGGAAGTGCCGCGATCTCGTCGAATAGGTGTTTATTGATTACCGCATGGCGCTGCGGAAGTCCCCCCAGTGCAACCTGTAACGCGATCTCCGCAGTGCGCTTGCGGTGTTGCAGACCCCCTTCCTCAGACATGGAGGCAATGTGCGGCGTCAGAATGACGTTCTCCAGCGTGAGAAGGGGACTGGTCACAGCGAGCGGCTCCTCTTCAAAGACGTCAAGCCCCGCTCCGGCCAGTCGTCCGTGCTGGAGTGAGTCAATCAACGCCGCTTCATCGATCACCGGACCTCGTGACGTGTTTATGAGCCAGGCAGTTGGCTTCATGTACCGTAAATTCTCGGCATTCAGCAGATGCCTCGTCTGCTTGGAGAGAAAAACATGGATCGATACCACGTCGGACTGGCGGAGCAAGTCGTCAAGAGTCACGAGCGTAATGCCATGCGCCTGTGCGACTTCCGCAGAAATAAATGGATCGTGAGCGACTACGCGGAACCCGAAAGGTCGCATACGCTCCAGTACAAGACGCGCTATGTTGCCAAAGCCGATGAGTCCCAGCGTAAGCACGGATGGTCGGCGGATCACGACGTTCTCCGGACGACGACGTGTGCTCGCCCAGGTGCCATCCCGCACAAAACGGTCAGTTTGGAGGAGTGCCCGGTTGGTCGCCAGAATCAATGCGGATGCGTGGTTCGCCACTTCCTCGATAAACGCATCCGGCACGTTCGCCACAAGTATGCCAAATTCACTCGCGCTGTCTACATCGATGTCATCATAGCCGACATACGGACGCAGCACCAGACGCGGTGTACGCAGCGCCGCGAAGAAGTCCCGTTCCAACCGTGCCCCGCCGGATATCACGACATCCGCGTCGGCGACTTCTGGTGACACCGCGCCCTGCGAGTCTCGCAACGGCACAGGAACCAGTTTCGCACCTGCATCCAGCAACGCACGGTGCGTGACATCATCGGGATGAACACTTAGTACATTCGCAAGTGCAATATGACCTGGCCGTCGCCAGGTATCAGGATTCTTCCAACGCTCCAGGACGTCCAATTGGTGCCACTCCTTAACACGGTCGCACAGCCACGGTATGCTGTCAGGACTGGCCGATGATAGCACGCGACACGTCTCCCGGGTGTACAGCTACTTGCGTCCACCGCTGCCAGGGCAGATACTTAAGGGTACAGGTACGCGTACGGGGCAAATGGTGCTGGCGACAGACCGCCTCCCTTGCTAAGGAGCCCGCAATGGCGGACTATATTCACATTGATCGGCTGCCGAAATTGCGACGGCCCATCCTCCTCACGGCGTTTGAAGGCTGGAATGACGCATCGGAAGTCGCGACCGGGGCGCTGCGTTCGCTGATGAAGCGATGGTCAGGCGAGCAGTTCGCACGGTTCGACCCCGAAGAGTTTTATGACTTTACCGAAACACGTCCCATGGTGGTGTACGACGATGATGGTCAGCGTTCCGTTACCTGGCCGGAAAACAGCTTCGCACACTGCACGAAGGTGCAGCTTGAGCACGACATCGTACTCTTCCTGGGTACAGAACCGCAGTTGAAATGGCGCACGTACACCGACCAGATACTGGATATGGCCCGTCAACTCGACGTAACTCTTGTGGTCTCGGTGGGCGGTCTTCTGGCTGACGTGCCACATACGGCCCCGCCTGTCATTACCGGATCAGCAACCGAGCCCGCGTTACGGGACAAACTTCTCGCGCTGGGTACCACGACCACACGTTACCAAGGCCCTACTGGCATCGTCGGCGTTCTTCAAGATGCCTGCCGCAGGCACAGTATGCCAGCGGGCAGCATCTGGGGCAGCGTTCCTCACTATTTGCGGGGCACAGTGCCAAATCCCCCTGTGCAAACGGCCCTCCTTCGAACACTCAGTAATACGTTAGAACTGGGACTGGATCTGGCGTGGCAGGATCGGCAATCGGCTCGGTTCCGCCGACAGGTCGACGAAGCGGTGTCAGATAACGAAGCTCTGGCGGAACATATCAAGGAACTCGAACAGCGGGTTGGAGGTCACCAAGCAGAGCAAATCGAACAGTCACCGTTGCCGAGTGGCGAAGAGTTTGTGCGCGGAATTGAGGATTTTCTTCGCCGGCAAAATCGACAGCAGGGGGACCAGGAGTAACTATGCAGTCGGCAGCAAGCACCGCTGACGATACTGAGGCACGGTACCGCGAAACGATGGCTGGCAAAGTTGTCGTCATCACGGGAGGCGCGCGTGGAATTGGGGGCGCGACCGCTGAACTCCTCGCCGGTAGGGGTGCGTCCGTCGTCATCGGCGACGTTTTGTCCTCCGAGGGAGAGGCAACAGTCGCACGCATTGCCGGGTCCGGCGGGGCCGCTCATTTTGTACCGACGGATGTCACCGATGGCCTTGCCTGCCAGCGACTCATGAGTTCGGCAATTGATACGTATGGAAAACTCGATGTGCTCCTCTGCTGTGCTGGAATTCTCAGAGGCGCGTTCCAGCAGGTCGATGTGTTGGCGGATGATGTGTTCTGGAACGTGCTGGATGTGAACGTACGCGGAACATTTCTCTGTGCAAAAGCGGCCGTTCCCCATTTACGCAAGACGCATGGCGTGTTGCTGCTCCTGGCGTCAGGAGCAGGCGTCCGGGGTGGAAGTTCTTCAGCGGCGTACGGTGCCAGCAAAGGCGGCGTCAATGGTCTCGGCATGACACTCGAGGGCCACCTTGCCGCCGACAGCATTCGTGTCAATGTTATCTGCCCCGGTAGTATCGGCACCACGATGAAACTCGACAACATCGCGGACGCGGCGCGGGCACAGGGCGCTGATCCCCAGAACGCTGTAACCCGAGCTCAGGCATCGGGTGCGGTGGGCGACCCGCGAGGCGTCGCACGGATACTCGCGTTTCTCGCGAGCGATCAGGCTGATTATCTCCGCCACACGCTGTTTACTCGGTAGCGCGCGTTGACCACGTCCGTAACCGCTGCATCAAACCGATCAGCCATCGCCCCGGTGATTCATTCCTGGCATACCGCCAGAGGGAGCGCATTTGATCCGGCGTCGGCGCGAACTGCTTTCGTGTCTTCCATACACGCTCCAGAGCCTCCTCGGGTGTCCATCCTTCGGAGATAAGCACAGCGGCTACCCCGATTGGTCCACGTCGCCGACCGGCCTGGCAATGTATCAGTACCGACAGGCCGTCGCGCCGCCACCGGCCGACCAGTTCCGCAATTTCTTCCAGTGCTTCCTGGGATATGGGCACGCCGTCAGCAACGGTGACACGCTGATACTGCAGGCCACAACGCTGGGCCCAGGCCGAGTTGTCTTCCGGGTCATCCTCTGACCTCATCGAGAGTATCGCGCCTATTCCCAGCTTGTGCAGTCGATACGTCTGCTGACGTGATGGCTGTCCTCCAACGGCAAGGCCCGGCACGACCCAGTTGAAATCCGCATCGATACCGGGCACGGGTTGAGAAAGGTTTGGTTCGTTATCCTTGAAGCGGTGATTCGATGTCGTAATGCTTGCACCACCAACAATGGCACGATCACCCACGGCCGTCATCGTACCGCGAACTCTTCACCGAGCATGACGCGTAGTATACCAAGGCAACGCGCACGAGTCGCGGATACACGAGCGCCTCGCCCTGTGCCACCACTCCCGGAACCTATTTGTTATACTCGCACTTTGCAGGAGGGCCTTCGGGGCACTACTGAAGAACTCGGCCTATCTCATACCTATCCAGGAACTGACCCGGGCCGCATGCGAAAGGATTTGGTTTTGGCAGAGTCTCCCGCGAGCGCCAATGGCGTGACCTGGGATCTGAGTGATCTCTATTCCGGCCCGGACGACCCGATGATAGAAACGGACCTGGCGGAAGCGCAGTCAGACGCCGTGGAGTTTGCAACGGCGTTTCGTGGACTGCTGGGTGGGCAAGCTGGCATAACCGCTGAGCAACTCGTCGGCGGCGTCACCAGACTTGAAGCACTTTACGACCGGATTGGTAAGGTGAGTTCTTATGCACACCTGCTCTATGCCGCCAACACGGCCGATAACGTCATCCGTGATCTTTTGCAGAAGGTCGAGCAGCACGTCACCACGCTCCATAATACTCTGCTCTTCTTCGAATTGGAGTGGCTCGCGGTACCCGACGATGTTGCGACGCGGCTGCTGAACGATTCCAGTTTGCAGCCGTACCGCCACTATCAGGAGGCCGAGCGCCGCTAC